>Ga0214919_10000823_pt1 | contig 52839 bp, 48 predicted proteins | sample LL1503_MetaG_FD_177994 | JGI IMG/M metagenome (GOLD analysis project Ga0214919, IMG submission 177994) | Freshwater microbial communities from Lake Lanier, Atlanta, Georgia, United States - LL-1503 | ecosystem: Environmental > Aquatic > Freshwater > Lake | place: USA: Georgia | collected...
ACTGCTCGTTTTGCTGCTTCGGTCATCATCATTACTCCTATGGAGTGGGCTTTTACCCATTATTAGACCGTTTACACAAAATTTAGTACACCCCCGGTCAAGGTTCTACTGCTTTAAATTTAGATTGGTCAACGCATTCTAATCCTGACGGAGCATCACATCAAACGGTCACAAATGGAATTATTGCTGGATCCGGTGGAGTAGCAACTTATGCAACCTTGGTACCTGTGACTTACGCGGCAACCGTCAGCACCTCAAATTGGATTGGAATAATCTCAAACACATTAGCTGGGATGAGTAATGGTCAAACGCTCAATCTCAGTGCATATACAACTGGAACCTCTAGTACCGCGATAACCGCCCCCACCACAGTTCCTAGTATCGTAGTTACGATGGCAGCGGGCAATGATGGTCAGCCAACTTTAAATAAAAGTGAGACTGCGGCACTTTATAACTCCGCCTATAAAAGTAATTTAATTCTAGTTGGCGCACTAGGAACCGATGGAAATATTGCTAGTTACTCTGCAAGAGCAGGAGCAGCAGCGGACCGGTTTGTAGTCGACTACGGAACATCAACCACCCCTTATTCAGGAACCTCCTATTCAGCCCCAAGAGTTGCAGGATATGCGGCAATTATTAAGCAAAAATATCCGAATGCTACTGGCGAACAAATTGCAGCTGCGATCTTAAATACCGCAGTTCTTAAACCAGGTTGGGATCCAGTAATCTACGGTAAGGGTCAAGTAGATTTAACTGCGGCCTTAAGTTCGGCCGGTGGGCTTAAATAAATATATTCATTTGCCGTCAATTCTGATCTCCCCAAGGGCAAAGTTCGCCTGTAACTATCAGCTTACATTGTTTACTAAAATTGAACTCGCACTCCACTGGCAAATGAACTAACGCTAGTTGCGGAATAAATGCTGGTCGCTCCTCCTTTATCAATGCCATAAATAGCATATAAATTAGTGCGTTTACTAAGGTAATAATTGGCGCCAATTTGCCAAGCATTTATTTTTGAAGAGGGGCTATTAATTCCGTAGGTAGTGTATTGCCCATTACCAATATTGGCCCAGCTTTCAATATTGCTAGTAAAAAACCCCCTAAGCCCAATTTGTTGCGCAGACCTTGAAAGGGTATATGAAGCATCAAGCAGATTGGTGACCTTACGATTAACAAATTGCAAATAAGTTTTAAAATAGCCAAAGTCATAAGTTGCTCCAGCGTAATATTGGTTATCTTGAGTATTTACACCTCCTTCTGCCCAAGCCCAAACCTTCGGATCTGGTGTAAATGCAGTAGATGGACAGGCGCCAGGCTGCGCGCAACCGTAACCTAGATTTTGTGATTTAAGTGCCTGATATGCTACCCCTAGATAAAATTTCTCTTGAATATATTGTCCGGAAATCCCCCAGCCACTGGTACTATTTTTAATCGGCACGGGTTCGGTTTTTGATTGAGCGCTCAAAGTATCGCTACGAATAATAGCGATTCCTGCTAGCGTAAAACCAGATACATCTGCGGTTTTAAATGATAAGGTTGAGTGTGTTCTGGTGGTTAAAGCAATGCTAACGCCACCAACGCCAGCATTATCATCGAATGTGCCATTTGCACGCGTGCCGCCTTTGGAATAAATAGGGTAAACAGCCGATCCAGGGGTATTGTTGGTATGACCCACATCGGTTGCAGCTAATTGATTATAAATTGGGGTATTTTGGGTACCAATTGCAAATTGGCCCAAACTTGTCGCGCCTAGACCAAGAAAACTTTGACGATCTTGCCAGTGCGAAAGGAAGCCATTGGCAGGCTGCATATCAGTTTCAAGGGTAAAAAAAGCAAAGACACCGCCGCCTAAATCTTCAGTACCTTTAAATCCCAAGCGGCTGGTCTGTTGTGCTGAGTTACCAAACACCACGGTATTGGTAGCTTCGTCAGGAATAATGGTGGTGCCGTTAGTCTTTATATTAATATAGCCCACATCGACAATGCCATAAATTGTTACACCTGACTGCGCACTGGCTTTGCTTACATATATGCTAAATACGCTGCATGCCGCAATAGTAAAAATCGACTTATTCAACTAGATTTAATCCAGATATTATTATTATTTGTATCTCAACATCATATCGATAAAATTAATAAGAGCGCTAATTTCCTTTATAATATTAAAATGAGCAAAAAACTGATATGGATGATAGTTTCAATTTTAATAGTATTTGTTTTAGTGAGCGTTGCAGCTCGAAGCTTCTGTGATGCAGCGCCAAATAGTGCAATTAGTTCATTTGTAGAAAAAAATATTCCCAAGCCAAACAACGTTGATATTAATGAATTAAGACGTATGTGGATAGTAGTTTTTTCTAAATTTTGTGCAACGACCAGTAACCGCTGATTGAAGTTAGCTTAGTTATGGAGCCTTACGCTGATTCGCAAAATTCTCCGCTCAACAAAATTGACATGACTACGACTTATTTTGTTGCACCATTAAAAAAATCAAATTAATTATCGGTATAGGCAAAGTAGGGGCCAGTGCCTGCATTGCTTGTTTTGCCAGATATGCCAACATAAACGGTTCGACCAAAGAAAAAGGGCAGACCCCAATCGAATGATTGGGCACCAGCGGCTGGTATGGGGCCGGCTAGATTATTAAATGCATGATTAGTAACGCCAAGATTATTTGCATTTGCAACTGAAAAATTTACCGTGCTTGTAGTATTGTTTTGTAATGTCATTGTAGCGGTATAAGTTTTGGTACTGGCAGGGCAGTATAAGCCTCCAACTGAACAGATCGATAATTCATTGCTATTACTTCCAGCTACAAAATAAAGGGCATTACTGCCACTATCAATATAGCTTTGCGAGTAAGCAATACCGTTAAAAATAGTTGTAAAGTAACCATTACTATTTGCGGGAATAAAGTTTGCCCCGTTTGATGCATTATTTGCTTGAGTGTCAATACCAAAAATGACTGACCCTGTGACTGTAGGTGCACCACTTGCACTGACTTGTGGCAAGCGAATTAAAAGCCCATTATTGTTTACCGCAAATGCAGCAATTGGATTTTGGATTTGATAATTGGGCGGTGGAGTAATTTCGCAAGCATTAGTCGCACTGGGAATGCAATTAAAGTAAGGGCCAGTGTCGTAGAGGGTGTTAGAGACTCCAATAAGGCCATTTGCACCCATGGCAGCTGGAGTTTGATTAGTGGGTTGCCCATTGCTACACGCACTAGGAACAATGCCATTATTGCTATCATCAATGACCTGTATTGCCATTGAGCTCGCTAATTCACCTGCCATACGTATATCTGCAACTTTTACGGCACCCCATGTAACACCAGAGCCAAAAAGAGCGCATTCATAAATATTTGGTGATGGTAATCCCAAATTGAGCGACTTCACTGCCGAAGCAAAAATGCGTAAACCCTGAGATCCGGTATCGAGCATAATATTATGAATAGTTTTGCAGTTATATGTGCCTGGGTCGCAAATAGTAACGCTTACGAAGGGAATATTAGATTGACCATTTAGACCCTCTGCTATCGTTACACTAAGTGAATTTGCGGCTAATACTACGCTTTCATAGTCCGTGTTACGGCTGTTTGTTGGCGCGGTACTCGAAGTATTATTATTATCTCCACCGCAAGAAATAATGCTGATAGCAACGCCAATACTACATAAGCATTGCAGCTTAAAGCGAGAATAAATTGATTTCATGATTGATCGATTTATAATCGGCAGTTAGTAAGCATGCCCCACTCTAGCCCAATAATTTGCAAATTACATGCAGGTTTACCCTAAATTTAGACTAGAGAAATTTCTTTTTTAGCTTTAAAGGTTATTCAATTAAAAATATTTATTCTTTTTGCAGTTACTTATTGCTTAGTATCATGCTGCTTTTAACGGCATGTAAAAAAGAAGAGGGTAGCTTTCGCCTTTTATGTACTGGCGACTATTTGATTAAAAATTACTACACGGCAAATAATCAAACGGCTGAGGCTGAGAAAGTAAAGCGTCAAACGTTTGAATTTATTGATAAGAAGGCCAAGGGCTCAATACCATGCCAAATTTGGTCTGCAGAGCAGATTGAATGCGAAGAAATTAGCACTGCCTCATACGATGAACACGACTTTAAAGTGAAATACAATCGTACTACTGGCGTACTAAATGAATATAGCTTGATGAAGCGGGGTGAATACACTAGCGAGCAACGCTTTACTGGGCAGTGCATTACAGTTAGTAATAAAAAAATCTAGGATTAATATGAAATTAATTTTTAGCCTACTCTTTTCAGCATTGGTTTTGGTAGCATGCGCCAAAATACCAACGCAAAACTTAGATACATCTAAAAATAATGCGAAGACGTTTAATCAGGACATTGCTGATTGTCAATTGGCTTATCCCGAGCAAAACTCGGGAATTCATCATAAGCAATGGATTAACTGCATGGAATTAAAAGGTTGGCGCTAAATTTTGTTTGCTTGGGTTCTGGCTCAGGCCTGATTAGGCCCGAATTCTCAGCGCTGAATTAACTCTATTTTGTAGCCATCGGGGTCTACTACAAATGCGATTACTGTAGCACCTCCTTTTACGGGCCCAGCTTCGCGGGTAATGACCCCGCCAGCGGCTTTAATTTTTTCGCAGGCACCATAGGCATCTGGTACTTCGATGGCAATGTGGCCATAGGCCGTGCCCATTTCATAGCCTTCTACCCCGTGGTTATGGGTTAGTTCAATTTCTGCCTGGCCATCGGCGTTACCTTTACCAAAGCCTACAAAAGCCAATGAATAATGTTGGTCTGGGCGCTCGGTTGTACGCAATAGGTTCATACCCATGACTTGGGTATAAAAGTCGATCGATCGGGCTAGGTTACCGACTCGTAGCATGGTGTGGAGGATCATCATAGGAGACAATATACTGCGTTTATGACTACACCAATTAGATTAACTGAATATGCCCATGGCGGGGGTTGTGGGTGCAAAATTTCCCCCAGTTTATTAGCAACAATTTTGCGTGATGTACCTTTGCCATTGCCCAATCCTAAATTGCTGGTTGGGAATGAATCGGCGGACGATGCAGCGGTATACCTCCTGAATGATCAGCAAGCATTAATAGCTACCACTGATTTTTTTACACCTATTGTTGATGACCCCTTCGATTTTGGGCGTATTGCGGCTACGAATGCGCTTTCAGATATTTATGCCATGGGTGGTGAGCCAATTTTGGCTTTAGCCATTGTGGGAATGCCGATTGACAAATTGCCTGCGGAAACTATTGGGCGAATTCTGGCAGGGGGGCAAAGTGTTTGCTCTGCTGCGGGCATCACAATTGCTGGCGGCCATTCAATTGATACCCCCGAACCAATTTACGGCTTAGCGGTGATGGGCTTGGCGCATCCTCAGTTTGTTCGTAAAAATTGCAACGCCAAAGCAGGGGATAAATTAATATTAGCCAAACCACTAGGCATTGGTATTCTTTCTGCGGCCTTAAAAAATGCGGTGTTGAGTGATGATGCTTATGCTGAAATGCTGCGCTTGACGACGCAATTAAACAGTATTGGCGCAAGTATTGCGAAGTTGCAAGGCGTTACGGCCATGACCGATGTAACTGGCTTTGGTTTGGCAGGTCATGCTCTTGAGATGGCTCGGGGAGCTAATTTGATATTACAACTTGATTTTGCAGCTATTCCCTTGATTACTTTGGCAGTTGACTATCTTAAGCAGGGATATTCAACTGGTGCAAGCTTGCGCAATTGGCAAAGCTACGGTGGTGAGATAGCGCTTAGCAATGCAGTAGGCCACGAACAAGGGCTTTCAACTGCGCAAGTACAGACCCTGTTAACAGACCCTCAAACTAGTGGCGGACTGTTAATTAGTTGTACACCAGCTACTGCGCCACAGGTGCTGGCAACGCTAAATCAAGCGGGGTTTTGTGATGCTGGCCAAATAGGTCAATTTTTGACTAAGGAACCAGCCGCTGAGCTAAACAGCCCAGCCCCAGTAATGAAGCTAAAGGTTTATTGAATCTTTGCTTTTGCTCGTAGTTTTTTCATCATTTCAGCAAACTGCGCTTTTTGCCAGGCTTCATCTGAAATAATCATTTGTTTAAGCTGATCTTTGACTTCATCAAAGCTAGGCACTTTTGCTTCGCGCGATTCATCGACTTTAATAATGTGCCAGCCAAATTGAGTTTTAACGGGCTTGTCGGTCATTTGGCCATTTTTTAAGCCCACCATGGCCTTAGAAAATTCAGGCACTAATGCTTTTTCGCCAACCCAACCTAAATCGCCGCCATTGGGGGCAGAGCCAGGATCTTTTGATTTTGCTTTAGCAATATCGGCAAACTTTGCGCCGCCTTTAATTTGAGCAATGATTGCTTTGGCATCGGCTTCTTTTTCGACCAAAATATGTTCGACGTGATATTCCTTGCCGCTGTATTGCGTTTTCATATTTTCATAAGCTGACTTTAAATCGGCCTCAGTAACCCCTTCCTTTTCGATGTACTCTTGAAATACTGCGGCAACGAGGACACCAGTCTTGGATTGCTCAATTTGTTCGCGTACATCAGGGCGTTGCGCAACCCCAGTTTTATCGGCTTCTTGCAAAATGAGTTCACGAGTGATGAGCATCTCGCGACCTTGTTCACGAATTTTAGGATCATCGCCTTGGCCTGATTTTTTAATTAAAGCGTCTAGCTGTGCCGAGGGAATAGCTTTGCCATTCACAATTGCGGCATTTTGTGCATGCGCTAGGGGTATGGCAAAAGCAAGACAAATGGCGGAAAAGAGTAGGGCAAGGGGGGGATTTGAGCGTGTAAATGACATGATCTTAAATGGCTTCTTCTGGGGTTAGGGCAACAATAGCTAAGGCGTGAATTTCAGTAGGAATGTGTTTCTGCAAAGCATCATACACCAGCCGGTGACGCGCTACGCGGGATAGACCGGTAAATTCTGGGGCAATTAAAGTGACGCGAAAATGGCCTCCACCACTTGCTGCACCAGCATGCCCCGCATGCATATGGCTTTCATCTTCAATGTGTAAATTAGTTATGACAAACGCCGCCTCTAGGTCGGCAGTAAATTGTTGGATGCGTAATTGATTTGGGGTCATGACTCGATATGCTTGCCAAGCCAAATACTTTGCAAAATAATGAAAACAACTAATAAACCCGTGCTGCCGAATAATTTAAAGTTGACCCAAGTATCTTCAGAAAATTGGAAAGCAACATACAGATTTAAAAAGCCCATTGCTAAAAAAAAGAGCACCCAAGCTAAGTTAAGCTTACCCCACAAGGTATTCGCATGCAATGGCTTAAGGGTAACCTGCTTACCCATGACAACTTGAATCCAATTTTTTTTAAAAAACTGCGCACTAATAAGTAGAACTGCAGCAAAGAGCCAATATAAAACGGTTGGTTTAAGTTGAATAAAAACTTTATTTTGTAGGAAGATAGTGAGGCCACCAAAGACGACAATCAATACTAAGCTAGCCCACTGCATGGCATCGATTTTACGGTGGCGATAATAAACCCAAAGAATTTGCACGATCGTTGCCACCATCGCCACAATAGTTGCTGCATAAATATCAGCAAATTTAAAAGTAATAAAAAATAAAATGACAGGAAATAAATCGAATAGAAATTTCATAAACTTTATTTCTTTTCTGTAATGGTTTGGGCATTTTGGCTAGGCTCAAACTTTAGTGATGCTGAATTGATGCAATAGCGTAAGCCAGTAGTATCGGTAGGACCATCATTAAATACGTGCCCTAAATGGGCGTCGCAATTGCCGCAACGCACTTCAGTACGCGTCATGCCATGGGTTGTGTCTTTGTGTTCGACGATAGCCTCTGCAACCATTGGCGCATCATAGCTAGGCCAACCGCAACCTGCATCGAATTTACTGCTCGAAACAAATAAGGGGGTGCCACAACATACGCATTTGTATTCGCCTTGGTTCCAGTGATCCCAATACTTACCAGTAAAAGGGGCTTCAGTAGCGGCTTGGCGAGTGACGCGATATTCAATATCACTTAACTCTTTTTTATATTCTGCATCAGTTTTCTTCATATCAATATCTCACTTTAAGAGGAGCAACTTACCGCAATGGCATTCAATTCGGGTGGGGGAGGTTGGGCATAAGCATCATATTCTAATTGCTCATCATACGGCTTACGCAAAATAGTGGCTAAGCGTGTTAATTCCGAAAAATCATCTACTTGCGCTGCTTCAATAGCTGCTTGCGCTAAATGATTGCGCAGGATGAATTTGGGGTTGACTAGATTCATGCGTTGTTGGCGTTTTTGATCGTTGCTGTGTTCTTGTTGTAAGCGTGTTCGGTAGTGTTCAAGCCAGGCATCAAAACCAGTACGGTTCAAAAATAGGTCTCGTAAGGGGCTATTTTGATTGTTACTAGGTAGCGCACTGAGGTCGCCTAGATGTCGAAAAAACGTTGTGAAATCAATTTGGTTATCGTGCATTAATTGCAGTAAGGCCTCAATTAAAGCTACATCTTCAGATTGGATCTCAAGTAAACCTAGCTTTGCACGAAAATGCCTCTCCCATGCGGTTTGATAAAGATCGGGATAAAGCGCAAGTGCGCTGCGTAGGGTGGTTTGCGCTGCATTGCTTAAGTCTGCTTCAGACTGAGTTGGGTTAGCTTGCTTTAATTCTTGCTCTATTAAGGGCAGCATTGCACTGGCAAGGCAGGCCATATTCCAGTGCAAAATTTGGGGTTGACGCTGATAGCTGTAACGACCTCCCGCATCGGAATGATTGCAAATATGATTGATTTGAAATTGATCGAGAAAGCCAAACGGGCCGTAATCCATAGTTAAACCTAGCAAGCTAGTGTTATCTGTATTCAGTACCCCATGACAGAAACCAACCGCCTGCCATTGCGCTGCGAGTTCTGCGGTGCGAGCTGAAATTGCTTTAAATAAATCTAAATAGGGCGTTGTTGAGTCTGCACAAGCGGGATAGAAGTTACGAATTAAATCATCAGCAAGTATTTGTAGCTCTGCGTACATTTGTAAGGAAGCGAAATGTTCGAAATGCCCAACGCGTAAAAAACTGGGGGCTAAGCGCGTACAGACTGCAGCAGTTTCAAGGGTTTCGCGTACCACTGTTTTTTTTGAGCCGACTACCGCTAAAGCACGGGTAGTGGGAATACCCAGGGCATGCATCGCTTCGCTACACAGATATTCACGTATAGAAGAGCGCAGTACTGCGCGGCCATCACCCATGCGGGAATAGGGTGTTTTGCCAGCGCCCTTCAGTTGGATTTCTTGCCCTTGAATATCGCCCAATAAAATTGCCCGGCCATCGCCAAGCTGGCCGGCCCACATGCCAAATTGATGACCGCTATACGCAGTTGCCGTGGGCTCGCTGAATTGCCGATCGGCTACTTCTAAGGTGTTACCGGCTAATACTTGCAGCCATGCAGGGTCGCTTGGCAAGTGATCGGACGTGAGATTCAAGCCGATGAGTTTTGCCGCATCGGTAGAAAAAGCGACCCAATAGGGGTCGGGTAAAGGGGTAGGGGTGACGGTTTGCTTAACTGCTTCACCACATAAAATAAATGCCATGCAATGGACTCTAGCTTAACTTGAGCCTTTTTGCTGACCGCGCTAGAAAGCCTTATGCTATTGTGAATTTGGAGACCCTATGACCACTGATGCTAATTTAACTGCCATTTCTAGCCAGCTAGCCCACTTAGGCGAAGAGCTGGATGTGCCATTCCTTAAATTATTAGGAGTACGCATTTTAAAAGCCGAAATGGGTCGTGGCGAAATTTTGCTCGCCTTACGGCCCGAGCATCAAAATACTTGGAATGTTGCGCATGGCGGCGTTTTACTAACGCTAATGGATGTGGCGATGGCCGTTGCAGCCCGTTCAGCAGATCCAGGCGATCGTAGTGTAGTAACAATTGAACTGAAGAATAATTTTTTGCAAGCGGCTAAGGGTATTTTGCGGGTGAAGGCAGATACCGTGCATGCCACCGCCACCATGGCATTTTGTGAGGCAAAGTTATACGATGATCAAGGGGCTATTTGTTGTATGGCTACAGGCACATTCAAGTTTCTTAAGCGCTTACCAACCCGTAATGCGCAGGGCGAAAGGGTGATTGAAGTGGACGAACGTAAAGCGTAAGTGAGCGCTAGACCGAGAGGTTTGAACCCGAGGCTCCGATTAAGCCGCCCGTAACGACATCATGGCCAATCGTACCCTTGGCATCGAAGCGACGCTCAACCATTTCAAATGCGCCATCATGACGAACCCTTAAGATGGTGCTTGAGCGCGTGCCGTAATTTGGGGTCTGTATGAAAGCAGCTGACAAAGCCTTTTCCCATTCCATATTGACCCCAGTACTCGGTAATTCTTGATCACTAGCCTGATGTGTATCGGCTAGCAAACGCAGATAGGGGTCGACATTTTTTAATTCGCCTTGATCCATTGCTAAGGCTTGTGCAAATGCGGCAATCCGATGATTGACTTTAGGCCAAGGGGTATCAAGCATGGCATTTGATAGTCCATACACACCAGCATCTAAGGCTTGTTTAGGATAGGTTTTGCGGGGTCGAATCGATTTGCCCATCATTAAGCGATTACTAACCCAGTGCATTTCAGCATTAACGGGATCACTTAGATCAGCCATTAGTAAGTTAAAGCCGTTATATTGATCAAATTGTTTAGCGTGGTGTTCTATGAATGTATCAGGTCGATTGGCATTATTGAGGAATAACATCGGTAACTCACCGCGGGTTCTGGCATCAAGCCTTTTTTCACTCGGCGCTCTTACGTTAGTCAGCGCGGCAAAGCGACCTGTTTTAGTGAAGCCAAACCAAGTACCAGGATTACCAAGGACATCTGCGCGATCGCGGCCCGCTAAAAGATGCGGTTTTTCTGGCCACCAAGCCATTTTTTCGGTATCGCGTTCATAAAATTCATCGCGATTAGCAGCCACGACTAAAGCGTATTTAGGGTGAGATTTCCAAGCGAATAAAATGAGGCACATAACGATAATATGCCAGATTAAATTTCTAGCAAGGGGTAAGGCAATTTTTCCCCCAAAAATAACAGTGGCCCATTCGCCGTGCCCAAATGTAAATGCTCGGTAGGAATTGCGAGCGTGCTATGAACTAACTCGGACTTACATTCGATCTGAAAACAGACCTGCTCTGCATTAAATGGATTGGGGGCAGATAGAACCACCATTCCAGCAGGCTGGGTAGGATCTTGAGAATGAAAAATTTCTACCCCTGGTTGCACAAGGGCGGGGCTCACTTTCAGTGATTTGCTATCACTATAGGCTAAGTACAAACGCCGTTTGATAACCCCGCGATATTGGCTACGTGCGACAATTTCTTGGCCGGGATAACAACCCTTTTTAAAATCAACGCCATACACCGATTCAAAATTAATCATTTGCGGCACAAATTGATCTTGAGTGGACAACACAATGCGCGGTATAGCGCTCATGACTTCAAGAAAGTTCCACATGTCAGCAGCGTGATTTGCACATTCAATAGAACTCGGCTCGCTAGGAGTTACGGGAATAGCCATTAGAGAACGGGTAAAAGAAAGCCTGAGATCTTCAGCCATGATTTGAGAAGGGGGCAGCGATAAAATCACTGCCTCATTTGGAAGCCCTAGAGCGCTACCAGGGTTGAGGTTTCCCTCGCCTTGCTGTTGCCAACTGCCTTTAATTAGCCATTCATTGCTCACGTCACGCACTTGTACTTTAGCGCGTAAGACATACATGGCCAAACGTTTCGCAAAAGCAGCAGCAATATCCTTCGAAAGAAATAAAAAATAGCTTGGCTCTGCGGCTTGCTGCAAAACTAGCCAGCCACTTGCTAATAAACGGCCTTTAGGGGTGCAGTAGCCCATGAGCCGAACTTCTTGAGGTCCTGTCGCCACCTTGCCTGGTGGTATCGCTGTTAAGCCCTCGACGGAATTGGTAAGTTGATTTTGCAAAAAATGGCTGGCATCTAGCCCTTGAATACAGATTAAGCCCCACTGATCTAAAGTAGCAGAGCCAGCGGCAAGGGTTGGGTTATTTATTGAGGAAAGAGTCATTCTGCTTTTATCATAGCCTGATGCGCAAAAAATGTCCTAAAAGCAATTATTTCAAATCGATTGCTTTAATTCTGCTGGTCTTGTTGATTTTATTTTATGTGAACATATTTACCTTTGGCGTTGTGCCCACGCGCGCGCAATTTACCGGTGGGGCAGCCCAAGAGCCATGGCGCATTCGGATCGCGCCGCAATCGGGGGTGCACAGCATTGCCAAACAGCTGCAGGCACAGGGCATTGGCGTAAATCCTTGGTTTTTTCAACTCGCCGCTCGCGCTCTTTGGGTCGGTGCCAAATTAAAGCCTGGGACTTATTTATTTCCAGTGGGCGCAAGCACCAGTGACGTTTTATTGCAAATGGCGCGGGGTGATCGGGTGCGTGAAACCCTTAGCATTATTCCAGGAATGACGATTTGGCAACTGCGTGCTGTCATTGATGCTAATCCAGCCTTAGACCATCAAACGCAAGGCTTAAATAATCAAGCATTGTTGAAGAAATTAAATCTCAATTATCCCAGCGGCGAGGGACTTTTTTACCCCGATACCTATGTGTTTGATCCCGGCGAAAGTGATTTAATCATTTATCAACTAGCGGCTAGTGCAATGCAAAAACAATTGCAGTTGGCATGGCAGCAACGTACCCCTCAAATTGCCGTGTCCAACCCCTATGCCTTATTAATTTTGGCTTCCATTATTGAAAAAGAAACTGGTCAAGCCGCTGATCGTGGCTTAGTTGCAGCGGTATTCGATAATCGCCTGCGAAAGGGTATGCTGCTTCAAACTGATCCAACCGTCATCTATGGCATAGGCCCAAAATTTGATGGGAATTTACGTAAATCGGATTTGCGCCGCGACAATCCCTACAATACTTATATGCGCCGCGGATTACCCCCAACCCCTATTGCTATGCCCAGTCGAGAGTCGCTATTTGCAGCTGCTGGGCCCGCTAAGAGTAGTGCGCTTTATTTTGTGGCCAAAGGCGATGGCAGCAGCTATTTTTCAACTTCCCTACCTGAGCACGAACGCGCTGTAACCCAATATCAACGATTGCCAGCAAAAGCGGCAACTACCTTACCCAGTAAACCGTAATTTCACTAGACCACCATTATTTTTACCCGCATGCAGAATCAACCTGGTTTTTTTATAAGCTTTGAAGGCATCGATGGCGCCGGTAAAAGCACGCACATTGAAGCGTATGCCAATTTTTTACGTGCTAAATTTCCGGCACGTAAGGTGCTAGTTACCCGTGAGCCTGGTGGCACCACTTTGGGCGAGCAATTAAGAATGCTGCTACTCGATGCACCAATGGATCTTGAAACAGAAGCCTTGTTGATGTTTGCGGCTCGGCGAGAGCATTTAGCCCAGATCATCGAACCGGCCCTTGCGGCGGGAAAAATTGTTATTTCAGATCGTTTTACCGATGCCAGCTTTGCTTACCAAAGTGGGGGGAGGGGCTTAAGCGTTGAAAAACTCAGCCAACTCGAACAATGGGTACAAAGCAGGGCAGGGAAGCTCTTGCAGCCTAATCTGACTTTCTTATTTGATTTGCCCAGTGAAGTTGCAGAAGCGAGGCGCTCACAGGCAAGAACGCCAGATAAATTTGAACGTCTGGACCTCGCCTTTTTTGAACGCGTTCGCCAAGAGTATCTGCGGCGTGCAGGAGCAGAACCTGAGCGTTTTCGTGTTTTAGATGCGCGCGACACCCCTGAGGTAATCTGGAAAAAGCTTCAAAATATTGATGTAAATATATGATTTATATGCATAATTTTATTATTAATTTTAACTATAATAGCTAACAATGAATAAAAGCTATGAGCCTTAATCAACCCATTGCTCCTTGGCTACAAGGCCTATGGGGCGAATTACCTTTCGCCGCCTTTCCCCATGCAGTGCTTATTTATGGGCAAGCAGGTATTGGCAAATATGATTTTGCGATCCATCTTGCCCAAGCCTTATTGTGTGAATGCGCAGAACCCAATATTAGTAAGCCTTGCCAGCAATGTGAGGCATGTCGGTGGTTTGCCACTGGCAATCACCCCGATTTCATGGCGCTCGTTCCTGAAATACAGCATAAGTATTTGCCCCAAGCAGCACTCGAAGGCGGTCAAGCCGATGCACCAGTGCGAACTACTAAAGCCCGCGATGATGAAGCCGATGCGGAAGCGACCGATAAAAAAGAAAAGCGTTTTATTGCTATCGCTGAAGCACGTAGCGTTATTAGCTCATTGGGGCTCGGTAGCCACCGAGGAGGTAATCGGGTGATCTTAGTTTCGCCCCTGGAGCAATTAAAGCCCGATGCAGCCAATACCTTACTTAAGTCTTTGGAAGAGCCGCCACCCCAAACTATTTTTATTTTAGTGGCCGCTAGACTTGATCGGGTTCTGCCAACCATTCGCTCGCGCTGCCGACTCTTGCAAGCACCAAAGCCTGAGCGCGCCATTGGGCTTAGTTGGCTGCAAAATAAACTCGCTACCGAAAAACTCAACGCAATATCTACAGCTGAAATAGAGGCGCTTTATGATGAATTCGGCGGTGCCCCATTTACCGTTTATGAAACCCTGCTAGCTAGAAGTAGTGAAGACGAAAAAGATGAGTTGCTGCTGGGTGCCTTGGCCACAAAAAGTTTGTTACAGGGCCTAGCAAATGGAATTCAGATTGATTGGCTTAGTATTGCCGAAAAAATTCATAAAGCGCCTGTTCCCATTTTATTAATCACTTTGCAACGCTGGTGTGCAGACCTACAAGGGCTTTCGCAAGCGAATGTGGTGCGTTATTACCCTAAGCACACTGAGGTCTTGAAGGTGCTAGCCAAGCAAGTGCGTCTAGTAAAATTAATGCGCTGGTGGAAAATGCTCTTACAAGCTCGGCGCCATGAAAATCATCCCCTTGCTACGCGCATACAAATGGAAGCCTTGTTGCTGCAATACCAAAATATTTTTAGCGATTGAACTATCAAAATATGTTGATTGGCCCTGATGTTTATTGATTCACATTGTCATCTTGATTTTCCTGAATATCGTGATCGCATGCCTGAGGTGTTGGCTAATATGGCTGCTGCCGGGGTTAGTCATGCGCTCTGTATTTCAGTTGATTTACCTGATTTTCCTGCCGTTAAGGCCTTGGCCGAAACCTATGCGCATCTATACGCATCGGTAGGGGTGCATCCTGATTATGAAAATACCCCCGAACCAACTGAAGATTTCTTGGTAGCGGAAGCAGAGCACCCAAAGATAATTGCCCTGGGCGAAACGGGCTTAGATTATTACCGTAGCGGAGAGCGCACCTATGATTCGATGGAATGGCAGCGCCAACGCTTTCGCATCCATATTCGGGCGGCCATACGGGCCAATAAACCCCTCATTATTCATACCCGCTCTGCCGCAGAAGATACGCTGCGCATTATGCAAGAGGAGGGAGCGGGGCGCGTTGGCGGGGTGATGCATTGCTTTACCGAGAGTACGGCAGTGGCACTAGCTGCCATTGAAATGGGGTTTTACATCTCTTTTTCAGGAATTGTGACCTTCAAAAATGCTAAGGATCTGCAAGAAACCTGCCGTCAGTTGCCCTTAGAGCATATGTTAATTGAGACCGATTCGCCGTATTTAGCGCCTGTTCCCCATCGCGGTAGAACCAATGAGCCAGCTTGGGTAGCCGATGTGGGCCGCTTTGTTGCGCACCTGAAAGGGGTTTCAGTTGAGACCGTAGCGCAGCAAACGACCAGTAATTTTTTTCATTGTTTTCAGTTAGATAGACCATAAATATGCAGTTAAATGTCACTATTTTTCGTAAGCCATTTTTGCTGCCGTCGTTGCGGCTGTTGGGCTGCTTGAGCTTGTATTTTGCTTTGAGCCTAGGAATGCCGATTTATTCCCTGGCTCAAACCCCAGTTTATGAGCTTGATGCCATTAAGGCGGCTAAATTTAATGATGTGAGGGGGATGACAGCGTTGTTACAGCAACGTTTAATTAGTCCTAATATGCGCGATGCCAAGGGCACACCCCTGTTAATACTGGCTTTAGACGACCGTTCTATGGAAGTTTTGTATCTTTTAATGGATTCACCAGAAATTAATATCGATGCCACTAATCGAAATGGTGAAACCACCCTAATGATGGCCGCGATCTTTGGGTTAATGCCTGAAGTGAAGTATTTGGTTGAAAATAAAGCGGCGATCTTTAATCAATCTGGGTGGACGCCATTGCATTACGCGGCATCATCTGGTCAAACAGATATTGCTACCTATTTACTTGAGCAAGGCGCGCTAGTGAATGCACTTTCTGAAAGCAATACAACGCCCTTAATGATGGCCGTGCGTTCTGGCAATATAGAAACCGTAAGCGTCTTGCTCAAGAACGGCGCTGATATGCAAATAGTGAATCATCAGGGCTTTACGGCGATTGATGTAGCTGATTTCTTTGGGCAACGCGAAATTAGTGAAGGGCTTTCAAGTCGCTGGCAGAAGCTTTATAAGCAAAAATATACCCATATGGTGGCGCTGCCGCAGCGTAAGTAACATGGGCTTAGCCTAATCTATTATGCGTATAATCATTATTATGTCAAATAAGAAATAGATCTTCTTTTAATCCTGCCTAACCCTTACCTTCACTGCCACTGCTCATGCCTGAGTTTCTAAGCAATCTTCCCAATATTGTTCATCTTTGGAATGAGATTGCTGTTGATTTGGTTAGGCCTGAAATGAAGTTTATGATTTTTGTGGCCGTGCTGGTAGTGTTAATCCATGGCATGCTTGTACTGCTGATCATGACGGCCTTTCATCAGATCAATAAACACAATATTAATCGTTACCAAAAACAAGTGGATGTCTTGGTCTATTTCTCAGTTATTTTATTGATCTTTGTAAGTCATTTACTGGATATTTTTATTTGGACCTATGCCATGGTTAACCTAGAGGTCTTCCCCAGCACTTTAAAAACCTTTTATTTTGCGGGGGAAATGTATACCAATTTAGACCATAACGACCCCAGCTTTAAGCTCGGGCCAAATTGGAATATGTTGCCCATTTTGCTGTCCTTTTCGGGCTTATTTGCAGTGGCCATTTCTGGGTCAGCGCTCTACACCTTATTAGTATCCACCTTTACCAGGCCAAATAAAGATGAATAACAACCTAAATTAATGGACCTACTAAACTACCTGCCTTCGCTGACTGAGCTATTTAAGCAAATATATATAGATATCGGCAATCAGCAAATCTATTGGATATTAGGTTTCGTTGGGTTGATGCTGACTTTTCATGGCGTCTATGTACTGCTCGTCGTTATTTGTTTTAATGCTATTCGCAGTTGGCTAGTGGATAACTATCGCATTGCCGGCCATTATATTTATGGCTTTCGGTTAGCCGCCTTTGTGGCTTATTTTGTCGCTATTGTGCTGATTATTTTAGGGCATCTGATGGACATTGTGCTGTGGACTTACGCCCTAATTCCACTCAATATTTTTCCCTCGAATCCAGAAACATTTTATTTTGCTGGCGAAATGTATGTCACCGTAGGATTTGGCGGCTTTGAGCTTGCTAAGAGCTGGCGAATACTACCGATTGTGATTGCCTTCTCGGGCATCTTCGCCGCCTCGATGTCGGGAGCAGCTTTGTTCAATATGCTGGGTACTCTAATAAGCCGGCGCACTACCTCAGCTAAAAGTGCCGATATTAATCTGCCCGCTGCTTAAATACCAATTCAAACACCCTGCCATTCGCCTCTAAGGTACGAACACGGCCAGGCAGCCATTCCAAATCTTTTGCTAACCAAATATCGACCTGCCGTTTATATGGATCGCTGGCCCTTTGAATTAAGCGATAGTGACGAACTGCTGTTTGACCTAAGGAAGGAATTGCATCTGATTTCAACTCTTCGCCAAAACTCAGAAATTGCCACATTTCAAGTGTGTTGTAATCGACCACGGGAATTTCGCGCACGACCCCTGCTTCATCAATCTTTTCGCTGCCATTGAGTAAAGAAGCTAGCTGAAACATCAAGCTAAAACGATCTTGGGTACCAGGCAAAATATCGGGAGTAAATTCAGGCTTTTCAGTAAAAAACATTTTCCCCCCACCTTTATCGTCACGATCAAAACGCGAGTACCGAGGTGGTTTTTCACCACGCTGAGTCCAATAAATGGCTGGTGCTAGACCATATTTATCAACCACGCCGCGCGACTCGAAAACAAACGGGCCAACAAAGGCAAACGGCACATTAATATAAAGCCGATATCCACCGTCATTAACAACCCAATCAACTCTTCCAGTTTGGTTTATTTGTCCATCGGCATACGCATCATAAAAAAGGGTAGCCGAGCTGGGTAAGCGAAAAGCCTGCCCTTTTTGACTTACGCCACCCTCCTCTCCTTCTGTTTCAGTACCGCTAGGGCTTGAGCTAATAGATGAATTACCGCTTGATGAGACGGTGGGGGCGAGCTTTTTCTTTTGTCCGCGTTTAATTTCAATAGGCTGAACCTTTTCAACTTTTAGAACAGCTTGAATAGTTTGTTCTTCTGGCGTAGCAAGCTGATTGCCAAAAGAAATAAAAGGTAAGCCAATAAATATAATAAAGTGCGCAACTAAAGAGATTAATAGTGCGCCTAATAGAACTCTTAATCCCAGAAAGCACCTTCCAGCAAGCGACTTTCTTTAGGTAATTTAGCAGCCAAAAAATCCATTTGATCAGCCAAAATATTGCGGCCTTTTAAAATCATATCTTCGTATAAGCTAGGTGTGTATGGGGCATACAGCAAGCTCATACCAGAACCTTCAGGGGTGCGATTGCCTTTGCGTTGATTGCAAGGCCGACAGGCGATGACTAAATTCATCCACGCATATTTGCCACCACGACTGTTCGGAATAATATGCTCTGCTTCAGCATCATTTTCTGTAACGCCCTGCCCGCAATATGCACATAGCCCGCGATCACGCCTAAATAACTTGCGTTTGGTAATTGCAGGAATCACATCAAAAAGATTAATGCGTGCAGAGCCCTTGACGGCTAAAATAGAGTGCAACTCAATGATAGATTGCTGACCAGTAAGGCGAGAAATACCCCCGCGCATGACTGCAATTGGGTCACCCAGTGTCCATAAGACACTTTTATCGGCGTAATGCTTAGTAGCCTCTTCAGCATTCACCCAACATTGGGGAATGCCACCAGCATCTAACTTCAAAATACTAAGCACAACAGCTCCTTTCTGCGATTCGCTTGCATTAAGGTAAGACCCTTAAAAACGAACCTTCGCCCCTATCTTACAGAAAAGTGGTGGCTCTATCAATGAATGCCATTTGCGCTCCTATTCCGCACTCTTAAGAGGGATTAAAGAAGGGGTTTAGGCTTAGCCACCAGCACAGACAAAATCCAGTACTTGAGGTAGGTAGAGGCTGTATTCACTTAGACCATGATCGCTGCCATCTAGCACCAGTTGAGGCGCGCTAGCATAAAAATCGACCATTTCATGCCAGTCAAGCAACTCATCGCCTTTAGCGGCCATTAAAAAATAGCGCTCGGGCATGGTTATTTGGGTAATTTGTAATGCTTTTAATTCATCGATATACTCAGCCTTGAAATCAAAGGGCTCATTACTGTCATATTGCGTTAACTGGCCAACATAAGGCGCTAATTCGCGTGCAGCATAGACGGCCGGATTAAGAACTACGGCTTTACAGCCCAGATACTCAGCCAGCCAGTTCGCATAAAACCCACCCAGCGAAGAGCCAATGATGGCAACGTTTGCCGGCTTTGCGTTTTGCAAGTGGTTTAGTACCAAATTAATTGCACCTTGGGGTGATGGCGGCAGTTGGGGGCAAAACCATTGCAGCGCAGCCCCATCTTCAATTTTTGCCTGCACAGCCGCACCAGTTAATTTTGCCTTAGAGGAGTTGGGTGAAGAACGAAAGCCATGTAAATAGACTAACTGCAAAATTTCTTTTGTCATTGTGTCAAATCATTCTTCAAGCGCTTCATCCAACTCAACCCTGCTTCGGTACTTGTCAGGGGTTTATATTCGCAGCCAATCCAGCCAGAATATTGCAAGCGATCAATTAGCTCAAATAAAAAATAGTAATTAATTTCTCCGGTGCCAGGTTCATTTCTGCCAGGGTTGTCAGCTAGTTGCATATGGGCAATACGCGGTAAATATAACTCTATAGTCTTAGCTAGCTCCCCTGCCATCCGTTGCGCATGGTAAATATCAAATTGTAAGAAAGCATTCGGAGCGGCTACCTCATCTAAGATTGCAATGGCTTGCTCGGTACGAGATAAAAAAAAGTTTGGTATATCAAAGGTATTAATGGGTTCAATTAATAATTTCAGTCCTGCAGCATGAAATTCTTTAGCGGCATATTGCAAATTAGTAATAAGTGTTTGACGTAATAACTTGGCATCAATATCGTTAGGGGCAATACCCGCTAAACAATTAAGCTGCTGAACACCTAAGATTTTTGCGTACTGAATGCCCGTAGCGACACCTAAACGAAATTCCTCAATGCGATTTGGCAGGCAAGCTATACCCCGCTCATTAGTTTCAATATTACCTGGTGGTAGGTTATGTAAAACTATCTTTAAATGATATTGATCTAACCGGGTCTTAATTTCCTCGGCAGCGTACGCATAAGGAAACAGAAATTCAACCGCCTTAAAGCCAGCTTGAGAGGCTTTTTCAAAGCGCTCTAGAAAAGGAACCTCATTAAAAAGCAATGAAAGATTAGCAGCAAATTGGGGCATATTTGGTATTGTAGCGAGCCCGAGAAACCAGGCCCGCCATACCGTTATGCCCCCTCAGTCGGGACTCTTAAAAGCGATACGTAATTCCCACTGCTGGTGTCCATGGATTAAGGGTTAAAGTGCCTAAATTAGTACCTCCCGATACCGTTTGTACATCAGTTGACATGGTGATGTATTTTAGATCAACATTCATGCCCCAATTTTTATCAAACATGTAGTCAAAGCCAATTTGTCCGACAAAACCTACACTTGATTGATTAACCGTGACACTATTATTTAAGGCAGGAAAATTAGCGCGATTACTAAAAATAGTGTAGTTGATACCTGCTCCGACATAAGGTTTAAAGGCGCCTAAATCAGTAAAGTGATATTGCAAGACTAGGGAAGGTGGCAAAGCACTAATGGTGCCCACATTCGCTTGATTTGCACCGGCATTAATTTTTACTTTTTGGGGATAAGTTAGCACCAGTTCAGTAGCAATATTTTTGGTGAAAAAATAAGTAATATCTAACTCGGGAATCCACTCTTTTTCGGCTTGAACATTTAATGATTGCACTGCGCCATTACCGCCCGATTGACCATTAGCCCAATCTAAATAAACCGCACGAACTCTTATCATCCATGGGTTTTCTTGCGCCTGTGCTTGCGCCATTGCTGGAGCTAGCATACAACTAGTAGCTAAAGCAACTACCAATGATTTAACTCTCATCTCATACTCCTTTATTAATTTAGACTAAGTTTTCTTTACTAAGATCAGTCTAAATTTTTAAAAGTTTCTAATTTTGATTTAAATCAAACCCACAAGTAATTAAGGGGTGCCGAGGTAGTTGTTGTAAATTTATATAGAGTTAACAGCCTATATTTTGATCTAAATCAAAATATAGGCTGTGCAAAAACAACAGTAGATCGGCTTAGGCTGCCTTTGGAGAGGCACACTAAAGCCTAATCGACCTTCGCGCCAGAAGCCTTAACTAGCGTTCCCCAACGCGGGTAATCGGCGCGTATTAAATCAGCAAATTGCTCTGGGGTTGTAGGCATAGTGTTAAAGCCCTGCTCTTCTAATGATCGCTTGGTATCGGGCTCATTGAGGATAGCGACAATTTCGCGATTGAGGCGGTCAACAATGGGACGGGGCGTTCCAGCACGCACAAAAATGCCATTCCACACAATCGATACGTAACCCTTCATACCTGCTTCATCCATGGTTGGCACGCTAGGCAATAAAGGCGAGCGTTTTGCTGAGCCAACCCCTAAGGCGCGCAACTTGCCGCTATTCACCAGCATCACTATGGCGGGTAGATTATTAAACATCATTGGCACTTGGCCCCCAAGTACATCATTTAAGGCCGGAGGACCCCCCTTGTAAGGTACATGGAGCAAATCGATATCTGCTTGCATCTTAAATTGCTCTCCTGCTAAATGCATCGTGTTACCGTTTCCAGCTGAGGCATAAGCAATTGCCCCCGGCTTCGCTTTAGCAGCAGCAACGACATCGGCGACACTTTTATAAGGGGTTGCAATATTCACTACGAGTACATTAGCCATTTCATGCGTACCAGAAACTGGCTGCAGATCTTTCATCGGATCATATGGCATCTGTTTGCCATAAAGATGGGGATTAATGGTAATGGTGCTGGCAGAGCCTAGCAGAATCATATAGCCATCTGCCGGAGCTTTAGCAACATATTCCGAGCCAATATTGCCATTGGCGCCGGGACGGTTTTCAATGACTACTGGTTTACCAAGACGTTCACTTAATTTTTTTGCTAACTGCCGAGCAAATACATCGGCTGCTCCTCCTGGAGGATAAGGCACTACATAGGTGATTGGTTTAGTGGGGTAATCACTCTGAGCATTAGCTAAGAGTGATAAAAGGCAAGTGCATATACCAACAAGAAGTGCTTTGCGACTGAATTGAATCATGATTGTACCCTCATGTAATGGCGGCTTACCTAATTTCGAATTTACAAAAATTACCGTGGACCAACAAAAGTTTCTTTTCTTTTAGGCAATAATTTCTCAACAGACTCTACTGGAATTTGTAAGCTATTAGAAAGTGCACTAACAGGAATAGTAGAGATCCACTGGTCTAAATCCATCGATTGATAATCGCCAGCGTTAAAAACAATCAGAATTTCAGCGGGGTTAACATTTGATGGATTTTTAAGAGCGTGCCCATACCCTAGTGGCACATAGCCAATATCACCTTTATTTAATTTACTCACACTTGCTTTACCACCTGAAGCAAAGACGGTTAATTCCATCTGGCCTTTCAGTACAAATTGCCACTCATCAGCATTGGGGTGCCAGTGAAATCCACGTAAACCGCTTGGTTCAAGCGTCATCACCGCTCCCGACATATCAAAACTGGCGGGAAATTCTTTATTAGTAGCTAATTTCAGGGCGCCACCTTTGCCCTCTGCAACCGGTTTTTGTCCCAATAAATTAAAGACATGAGAAACCGGAATGGGTGGGGCATTGGGATTCAATGAGTAAGCGGTTTTTAAAGGTCCAGCATTTGGGTTATAGCGTGAAATATAAACTTCTTTTTTAGGTAACTGCTTCACTAATTGTTCCGAACCAAAATACTGTGTCAGTAAGTCAACTGGCGCAGTGGAAATCCAATCGCTTAGTTGAAAAGAGGACTGTTCAGTGAACTTACCATTATTAAATACTAAAATAAATTTAGCGCCCTTTGGATCTAATGCTTCAATGCTATGCCCCCAACCCTTGGGAAAGAACCAAATGCCCCCCTCTTCAACCTCGGCAATTTGAACTTGCCCCCAGGGGTTAGTTAAGGTGATGCGGGTTTTGCCCTCAATCATGTAGGCCCACTCAGCGGCATCGGCATGCCAATGCAACTCTCTAATTGCGCCTGGCTGTAAATCCATATAGACGCCGGCTATATTTTTACTAGCCGGAAAGTTATAACTACCCGCTTGTTTTACTACGCCGCCGTCATAAGTAGTGAAAGGTGCCTTACTCAAGGGATATGAAAAAGCGGGCAGTCCTTTGCCAAAAGTTGTTTTAGCCAGTGATTTTGGATTCAAAATCACTGCGCTTGAAGCTTGCTCGGGAGGCAATAGCTTAGCTACTTTAGGGGCTGCAGATTGTGCAAACGCCTCAATAGAGAGGAGTAAAAAGAGAGGTAATAACAGGCTAAATTTGATCACTCGTTCCTTAGTTCTTTATTGTAATAATGCCTATTTTTCAGCATCAATGGTAAAAATTGGCATGGGATTTCCATGCGCTCTAGTTAAGGTACGGGATTTAAATTAGCGTGAGCAATGACTTGCCATCCTGCAGCACTCTTTTGCCATACATCAAGTCGGTACTGCGGTTTTCTTGAGAGCTCTTTGCCATCGATGATTTCTTTTGTTGCTATTGCATAAGAAACAATTAAAGCATTTTCAGAATAGGTAGCCTTGAGACTGCTAAGGGCATATTCACGAATCTTGGCCTTTTTAATAATCTCCATCCAGGCCGCTTTATTTTGAGCGCCAATGTTTAATACCTGTTGATAGTTAGGTGATACAGTTTTTTCTAGCCCCTGCATGTCACCATTTTTTACTTGATCCCACCATAGACGTTCAAGTTTTTCTGCTTCAACTTGGGCATTTGCTGCGGTAATGACTTGAGCTTGCCCCAACATCGGAACAGCCATTAAGGACATTAGTATGGCTATAAGGATGAGTGCACGATTAAATAAAATCTTGGCCATGATTATTCTCCTTGGTTTAAATGGGAATAACTATACCCTGAATTTTGCTGTGGGAATCATGGCGAGATCTGCTTGTTTTTTGCGGGCTGTAATCAAAAAGAAAAAGAGGCTCGAGAGCCTCTTTTTACTTGACAATTTGGCGGAGCGGACGGGACTCGAACCCGCGACCCCCGGCGTGACAGGCCGATATTCTAACCAACTGAACTACCGCTCCAAATAGGGCAAAACTAGTACAACGTCACTCTAAAACGATGCTACTAAACCACTTAATACGACTCAAAAAACTGGCGTCCCCAGGGGGATTCGAACCCCCGTACTCACCGTGAAAGGGTGATGTCCTAGGCCTCTAGACGATGGGGACCTGGACTAAATTGTTCAAAATAGTGGTGGAGATAAGCGGGATCGAACCGCTGACCTCTTGCATGCCATGCAAGCGCTCTCCCAGCTGAGCTATACCCCCTGCGTTAAATTGATTAACTTCTTATTTCCCGTCAATATCTGACCGCATATTCAAACAATCCGTGATTTTAGCCTATTTTTCTTCTCCGGCTTGGGCTTACCGAGTTATTTGCCTAGCAATGCTTGATGCAGAGCCTAGCTTGGTACTAACTCAGCACCAAGTTTAGACGCTCGGTACAGGCTTCCCACCCCATCAGAGCCATTACTGCATCAATAGCTGGGGTTTGTGTTGTGGCAAATAAAGCGTAACGCAAAGGCATAGCGAGGGCTGGCATTTTGATTTGATGTTGTACTAAGACGGCCTTAATCGCAGCCGCATAGGCTTCTTTTGATGATTCACAGCCCTCAATTGCGCGTCTTAAATCGTTTAAAGCAGGCTTAATGGCTTCTGGTATATGAGCCACAATCTGCTCAGCTGAATGTTGAGGAGCAGGCATATAGAATAATTTCGCACCATCAGCAATTTCTAATAAGGTGTTGGCACGATCTTTTAGCAACCCTACAACTTGCTCAAAATTGGGACCTCGATGAATATCAATGCCACGCTCTTCAGCAAAAGGCCGCACTAATTCGCTTAAGTACTTTGTATCAGCCTGCTGAATGTAATGGTGATTTAACCAAAGTAATTTTTCAGGATTATGTTGGGCAGGAGATCGACCCAGATGCTCTAACTCAAACCAGGCAACAAATTGCTCTTTAGTAAATACTTCCGCATCGCCATGGGCCCAGCCCAATCGAGCTAAATAATTTAAAATGGCCTCTGGTAAATAGCCTGCCTTTTGGTAATCGCGCACGCTCATCGCCCCGTTGCGCTTACTCATTTTTTCACCCGTATCATTTAAGACGGTGGGTAAATGGGCATACACTGGTGGCGTACCGCCTAAAGCTCGCATAATATTAATTTGCCGAGGGGTGTTATTCACATGGTCATCGCCGCGAATCACATGGGTAATGTTCATATCCATATCATCTACAACTACACAAAAATTATAAGTAGGTGTGCCATCGGTTCGTGCAATGACTAAATCGTCAAGTTCATCATTCCGAATTTCAATTAAGCCTTTAACTGCATCTTGCCAAGCCACGCTGCCTTCGAGTGGATTTTTAAAACGAATCACAGGGCTGACACCAACGGGCGGCTCAGGCAAAATTTTGCCGTGCTCAGGGCGCCAAAGACCGTTGTAGCGCGGCTTTTCTTTATTCGCTATTTGCGCATCTCGCAAAGCATTTAAATCAGCCTCACTCATATAGCAAGGATAGGCTAAGCCATTTTTTAACATGTCCTGAATTACTAACTGATAGCGATTAAGTCGCTGCATTTGATAAATTGGTCCTTCATCAGGATCAAGCCCTAACCAATGCATGCCCTCAAGAATGACTTCAACAGCCTCGAGCGTTGAGCGCTCTTGATCAGTATCTTCAATGCGCAAGATGAATTCGCCTTGATGATGGCGCGCAAAAGCCCAAGGATATAAGGCGCTACGCAAGTTACCTAGATGGATGAAGCCAGTTGGGCTAGGAGCAAAACGGGTACGAATGGTCATATTGCTTATTATCTCAGGTCATGAGCTTTTTTCTAAAACCGTGGATACTTTAGTGATGAATCAATTACTTGTATTTATTTGTGATGGCGCACCAGTACGCGGAGAAATCGTCAGTCTTGGCACTGCCTGGCAAGCCATTCTAGAGCACCGTACTGAGCCCTTAGCAGTTCGTAAAATTTTGGGTGATTTTGTCTCTGCCGCCGCGCTTCTAAGCGCCAGCTTAAAGTTTGATGGCACCTTAATTATTCAAGCGCAAAGTAAAGGCCCAGTTTCATTATTAGTGGTTGAATGTACTGCCAATTTAACCCTGCGCGCAACTGTTAAATTATCACCCAATTGCGGCGAAATTAATGCAAACGCCACCCTTGGTGAGTTACTAGATGCAGAGCATACTGGCCGTCTAGTGATCACCTTAGATGCTGCTGAACGCAAGCCTGGACAAGCCCCTTATCAGGGTATTGTGGCTCTTCAACAAGATAATTTAGCTGGACAGTCAAAGCCGGTAACTTCTGTGGCCGAGGCCATCATGCTCTATATGCGGCATTCCGAACAAGTTGATACCCGTATTTGGTTAGCTAGTGACGAGGCAAGTTTAGGTGGCTTGTTATTACAACGCTTACCCAACTCTAGTGGGCATGCTCACTTAGATGCCGAATTAGCAGCCGAAGGTTGGAATCGTATTCAATTATTAGGAGAAACCATCACAAGTAATGAATTGCTCACCCTAGAGCCTGAAACTACCTTGCGTAGGCTCTTCCTTGAAGAATCAGCCAAGGCTGGGGTGCGCAGTTTCCCCACACGCGCAGTGCAGTTTGCCTGTCGTTGTTCGCGCCAAAAGGTAGCCGATGTCTTACGCATGCTTGGCGAGCCTGAGGTAGAGAGTTTGTTGGCTGAACGCGGTGATGTAGAGACCATCTGCGATTTTTGTGGCAAAACCTATTCCTTTGATCCGGTAGATTGTCGCCAAGTATTTAAAACAGATTTACTAAGTGATGCAACCAGGCCGCCATCGAAGGGACACTAATACCTAGCAATTTACTTCTTATTCGGCGCGGTTCCACTAACAGCGTTTGCAGCCAAGGGGCTTTCAGTTGGCAAAATTTGCACGTAATATTCACCTTCTTTAAGCATGCCATGCTCCGCTCGTGCGCGCTCTTCTATTGCGCGGGTACCTTCTTTTAAATCTTTAACATCGCCACTTAACTTGGCATTGCGCAAGGTGAGCAGTTGGTTTTTTTCCTGTTGCGCATTCAGCTGACCTTCCATTTCATAAACCCTTAACCACCCTCCCTTGCCTAGCCATAAAGGATATTGAATGCCAATAAACAGCAACAGCATCGAGTAAACAATGATTCTCATATTGAAGATGTCATTGGCATATAAATGAAATAAAGAATTTAACGCTTTAAATTATAAAAAACAGCTTTGCCTGGATAGGTGGCGATATCCCCTAAATCTTCTTCAATACGCAACAGTTGATTGTATTTAGCAATGCGATCTGAGCGCGATAAAGATCCCGTTTTAATTTGCCCTACATTTGTACCCACGGCAATATCAGCAATCGTACTATCTTCAGTTTCCCCAGAGCGATGAGAAATGACAGCGGTATAGTTTGCCCGTTTGGCCATCTCAATTGCTGCGAAGGTTTCTGTAAGCGTTCCAATTTGATTAATTTTAATTAAGATTGAATTTGCTACGCCCTTATCAATACCTTCTTGCAATATTCTAGTATTGGTAACGAATAAATCATCACCCACCAGCTGAATTTTCTTACCTAGTTTTTCGGTAATATTGGCCCAACCATCCCAATCGGCTTCGTGCATTCCATCTTCAATTGAGACAATAGGAAATTGATCGGCTAACTGCCCTAAATAATCGGCGAATTCAGCTGAGCTAAGCTGTAAGCCTTCGCCGCTTAAGTGATATTTTCCGTCTTTATAAAATTCACTGGCAGCGCAATCCAAAGCCAATAAAACATCTTCACCAGCTTGATAGCCAGCCTGATCGATTGCACTTAGAATCGTTTGCAAGCATTCTTGATTGCTAGTGAAATTGGGCGCAAAGCCACCCTCATCTCCAACTGAAGTAGGCATATTTTTAGTGTGCAAAATTTTCTTTAGCGCATGAAAAATTTCTGCGCCACAGCGCAAAGCCTCACGAAAGTTTTTTGCCCCTACTGGCATGATCATGAATTCTTGAATATCAAGGCTGTTGTTAGCGTGCGCACCACCGTTCACAATATTCATCATTGGTACGGGTAATTGCATGCCGCCTGAGCCCCCAAAGTAACGATATAAAGGCAAACCCGCTTCTTGGGCTGCTGCGCGTGCTACAGCCATAGAAACTGCTAGCGTGGCATTTGCGCCAAGTCGGGCTTTATTGTGCGTACCATCTAATTCAATTAAGGTGTGATCTAAAAAAGCCTGCTCACTGGCATCTAAACCCATCACCGCTTCAGATATTTCGGTGTTCACATGCTGCACGGCCTTTAGAACACCTTTGCCTAAATAACGCTTGTCGTCGCCATCGCGCAGCTCGATAGCCTCGCGTGAACCCGTCGAGGCGCCAGAGGGCACTGCAGCTCGACCAATCACACCAGATTCAAGTAAGACATCACACTCAACTGTGGGGTTGCCGCGAGAATCTAAAATTTCACGGCCAATAATGTCAACAATGGCGCTCATGCACCTTCTCCTAAAGCGTTTAAATTAAAAATCATCTTCAATGAAGACCCCATCTTTTTTTACTGCTGCATCAATTGCTAGCAGTGATTCAAGTAGTTCTCGCATGCGGTTTAAGGGCACTGCATTGGGGCCGTCAGAAAGTGCCTTAGCTGGGTCTGGATGGGTTTCCATAAAAATACCGCTAATTCCAACTGCAACTGCTGCCCGGGCGAGCACTGGCACAAACTCACGTTGCCCACCGCTACTGGTACCATGACCCCCTGGCAACTGAACTGAGTGTGTCGCATCGAAGACCACGGGAGCCTGCGTTGTACGCAAAATTGCCAAGCTACGCATATCGGCTACTAAATTGTTATAACCAAATGTAGTACCCCGCTCGCATACCAAAAACTGTTGTGATAGGCCTTTTTCTTTCGCGGCTTCGCGCGCTTTGTCTAGGACATTAAACATTTCTTGCGGCGATAAAAATTGACCTTTTTTAATATTTACTGGCTTGCCACTTTGCGCGCATGCCCGAATAAAATCGGTTTGCCGACATAAAAATGCGGGCGTTTGCAAAACATCGACAATCGCGGCAACTGGTGCAATTTCAGGAATGTCATGCACGTCGGTAAGTACTGGCACGCCAATTTGTTTTTTTACCTTGGCTAAAATTTCTAGACCCCGTTCCATGCCAAGGCCACGATAAGAATTACCCGACGAGCGATTAGCTTTATCAAAAGAAGATTTATAAATAAAGTGCATCCCTAATGCGCTGGTAATGGACTTTAATTCCCCAGCAATGTCCAGGGCTGATTGCTCAGACTCAATAACACAAGGGCCGGCAATTAAAAAGAGGGGCTGCTTCAAGCCAACGGGAAAGCCACATAAATGCATCGCGTGATCCATCTTCGTCATTAGGCAGCTACCGTTGCGACAGCTTGATGGCGCTCAAGAGCTGCCTTAATGAAGGCTAGAAATAAAGGATGTCCTGCGCGCGGGGTTGAAGTAAATTCAGGGTGGAATTGCACCCCAAAGAACCAGGGATGCATTGCCGTTGGTAGTTCCATCATCTCAGGCAACGATTCAGTGGGTGTATGGGCAGAAATAATTAAGCCGGCTTTTTCTAAACGGGGTACATAGGCGTTGTTTACTTCATAGCGATGGCGATGCCGTTCATTAACAACTGCGCCATAAATACGGTGTGCCAAGGTATCTGGTTTCACTGGACAGCTCTGCGACCCTAAACGCATCGTGCCGCCCAAATCGGAATCGCTCGCACGTTTTTCAATGCGCCCTTCACGGTCAAGCCACTCCGTAATCAGAGCGACTACGGGATGGGGAGTATCGAGATCAAATTCAGTGCTATTTGCCCCTTGAATTTGAGCTACATGACGGGCAAATTCAATGACCGCTAATTGCATACCCAAGCAAATGCCTAAGTAAGGCATTTGATTTTCACGCGCATAACGAATGGCTGCGATCTTGCCCTCGGTACCGCGCTTACCAAAGCCTCCAGGCACTAATATGGCATCTAAATTTTGCAAGCAATCGAGTCCAGATTTTTCAATTTGCTCAGAATCGATATAACGGATATTAACTTTAGTTTGATTATGAATACCAGCATGACGTAAAGCTTCAATAAGCGATTTATACGATTCAGTGAGGTCGACGTATTTGCCAACCATGCCAATACAAATTTCATTTTGCGGATTTTCTAATTCATAAACCAGTTTTTTCCAGACTGATAAATCGGCCGGCTTAGCCTCGATCTCGAGCTCACGACAAATCAGGTCATCCATGCCTTGAGCATGAAGCATGTCAGGAATTTTATAAATCGTATCGACATCCCAAACCGAAATTACCGCCTCTTCACGGACATTAGAAAATAGGGAAATTTTGGCACGCTCATCTTCGGGAATGGGTCGGTCGGCGCGACACAATAAAACATTAGGCAAAATACCAATTTCGCGCAGTTTTTGTACCGAATGCTGAGTGGGCTTCGTTTTTAGTTCGCCAGCACTAGCGATATAAGGCACTAATGTCAGGTGCACGTAAGCACAACTACCTTTGGGCATCCGTAAACCCATTTGGCGGGCAGCCTCTAGAAATGGTAAAGATTCAATATCGCCCACTGTGCCGCCAATTTCGCAAATGGCAACATCGGCATGCCCATCATGACTTGCTAAAGCACCTTTTTCAATAAAACTCAGAATTTCATTCGTAATATGGGGAATAACTTGTACGGTTTTACCTAAGTATTCCCCTCGTCGTTCTTTGCGAATAACGGATTCATAAATTTGACCAGTCGTGAAGTTATTGCTTTTACGCATTTTGGCTGAAATAAAGCGCTCGTAATGCCCAAGATCGAGGTCGGTTTCAGCACCATCTTCGGTCACAAAGACCTCACCATGCTGAAACGGGCTCATTGTGCCGGGGTCAACGTTAATATAGGGGTCTAATTTCAGGAGGGTGACCTTCAGGCCGCGGGATTCAAGAATCGCGGCGAGCGAGGCGGCTGCAATACCCTTCCCTAGGGAAGAAACTACGCCGCCAGTGACAAAAACAAATTTAGTCATCGCTTAGGCTCGATTGGAAATGGCAATTATACCGATACCCAGGGCGATTTGGCAAAGTAGCCAAAAATCCCTAAGCCCTTCAATCATGCAGCTCCCCTACCAAGCTGGACGGCGACTAATGCTGATAGGGTCCCAAAGATTTACAATAAGGATCTGAATTGCTCCAAAAACTTACCTCGAGGTTTAATGATGTTAGATACCTATAACACCCAAGTTGCTGAACGCGCCGCCCTGGGAATTCCGCCTCTGCCCCTCACAAAAGATCAAACATCCTTATTGCTCGGCCTATTAAAAAATCCGCCGGCTGGTACCGAACAGCAGCTGATTGATTTAATAACCTATCGGGTTCCTGCTGGAGTTGACGAGGCCGCCAAGGTGAAGGCTGAATTTCTCGATAAAGTAGCCAAGGGGGAAGAAAAAACTCCTCTGCTTTCACGCATTGAAGCAACTGAATTACTGGGCACCATGTTAGGTGGCTACAACATTAAGCCCTTAGTAGACTTATTAAGCGATGCTGAATGTGGCGCAACTGCCGCCGCTGTATTGAAAAAAACCCTCTTAATGTTCGATTACTTTAATGACGTGCAAGAACTCGCTGAAAAAGGTAATGTCAATGCCAAGGCAGTCATGCAAAGCTGGGCTGCAGCGGAGTGGTTTACGAGTCGCCCCGCTGTGCCAGAAAGTATGGTTCTAACCGTTTTTAAGGTTACTGGGGAAACCAATACCGATGATTTATCGCCAGCTCCAGATGCCTGGAGTCGCCCCGATATTCCACTGCATGCTACTGTGATGCTGAAAAACCCACGGGCTGGAATCGAACCCGATGAGGTTGGTGTACGCGGCCCCATGAAACAAATTGTTGAGCTACAGAAAAAAGGCCATCAAATTGCTTATGTCGGCGATGTCGTGGGTACAGGCTCATCACGTAAATCAGCTACTAATTCAGTGTTGTGGTGGACTGGTCAAGATATTCCTTTTGTGCCCAATAAGCGCTTTGGTGGCGTATGTTTAGGTAGCAAAATTGCGCCAATCTTTTTTAACACCATGGAAGATGCTGGCGCATTACCGATTGAACTAGATGTATCAAAAATGAATATGGGTGATGTCATCGAATTACGCCCCTATGAAGGTAAAGCACTTAAAGACGGCAAAGTGATTGCCGAATTTACGTTAAAGTCGCCGGTTATTTTGGATGAGGTGCGTGCAGGCGGACGCATTCCTCTTATTGTCGGACGGGGCCTTACTGCTAAAGCGCGTGCAGCCTTAGGTTTGCCAGCATCAACTGAATTCCGGGTGCCATTAAGCCCGCCTGATCATAAAAAAGGTTTTAGTTTGGCGCAAAAAATTGTGGGTCGCGCTTGCGGTTTACCTGAAGGTCAAGGCGTGCTGCCGGGCACTTACTGTGAGCCGCATATGACCACTGTAGGCTCGCAAGATACTACGGGCCCAATGACGCGTGATGAGTTAAAAGATTTAGCCTGCCTCGGGTTTTCTGCCGACTTAGTTATGCAATCGTTCTGTCATACCTCGGCTTACCCCAAGCCAGTTGATATTCGCACTCATCACGAGCTACCTGCCTTTATGACAAATCGAGGTGGCGTGGCCTTGCGCCCCGGTGATGGTGTTATTCACAGTTGGCTTAACCGCTTACTGCTGCCAGATACCTGCGGCACTGGTGGCGATAGCCATACCCGTTTTCCGATTGGTATTTCATTTCCTGCCGGCTCTGGCCTGGTTGCTTTTGCTGCGGCCACTGGCGTCATGCCGCTCGACATGCCTGAGTCAGTCTTAATTCGCTTTAAAGGCAAAATGCAACCCGGTATTACTTTACGCGATTTAGTCAATGCGATTCCACTCTATGCCATCAAACGGGGCTTGCTCACGGTAGAAAAAACGGGCAAGAAAAATATTTTTTCTGGTCGAATCTTAGAAATTGAAGGTCTTCCTGATCTAAAAGTTGAGCAAGCCTTTGAGCTCTCCGATGCATCTGCTGAACGCTCTGCTGGCGGTTGTACGGTGCACTTAAATAAAGAGCCAATTATTGAATACATGCGTTCCAACATCACATTAATGAAGTGGATGATTGCGAATGGGTATGAAGATAAGCGTACATTGGGCCGTCGCATCAAAGCCATGGAAGCATGGATTGCTAATCCCCAGCTCTTGAAAGCGGATGCGAACGCCGACTATGCTGAAATTATTGAAATCAATATTGATGAAATTAAAGAGCCAATTCTGGCCTGCCCTAACGATCCAGACGATGTGAAATTTTTATCAGAAGTTGCTGGCGCTAAGATTGATGAGGTTTTTATTGGCTCATGCATGACCAATATTGGGCACTTCCGCGCTGCAGGCAAAGTACTCGAAGGCAAAACCGATATCCCTACCCGCCTCTGGATTGCACCGCCCACCAAAATGGATGCAATGATTCTTACTGAAGAAGGCTATTACGGTATCTTGGGTCGCACGGGTGCGCGCATGGAATCGCCGGGATGTTCTTTGTGCATGGGAAATCAAGCCCAAATGCGCAAAGGCGCTACCGCTGTCTCTACTTCAACCCGTAACTTTCCTAATCGCCTAGGAATTGATACTCAAGTGTATTTGGCCTCTGCTGAATTAGCGGCAGTAGCCGCGCTCTTAGGGCGCTTACCGACTCCCAAGGAATATTTAGAGCAAGTTGCTGCACTCGATAGTAAATCGTCTGAAGTGTATCGCTATATGAATTTTGACAAAATCAAAAGCTTTAGTGAGATGGCCGATACCGTTACTGTCTAAACTGCCTTAAATCTCTAATGCCAGCTCTTGTCTGGCATTAGCATTTCTAAGGCCTTTAGCCCATGTTGCAGTAGCTAAACCGGTTTGTTCCTGAATTAATTGCGCACGCTTTTTAATACTTTTCCATTCCGCATAAATATGCGGGCCTTTAAAAGCAATGGCCACCGCATTGCAATCATGTGATTCGGGAAATAACAACACCCGATCATGAAATGCCCGACAAATATTCTGCAGATTCCGCTTAAAGCTGGAATGCTGTGAAAATAAATTGACAGTCATTACTCCAGGGCTGCGCAAAACGCGATAACAAGCCCGATAAAATTCGAGTGAGCTTAATACCGGCCCTTCGGCTGCCACATCATATAGGTCAACTTGTAAGGCATCGTATTGCTCAGCATTAGCGCTCGCAAGTACAAATTCCAGAGCATCAATTTGCTTTACTTGTAAACGGCGATCATCATCTGGCAAATAAAACATGGTGCGCGCCGCAATAATTACGGCAGGGTTTAATTCGATAGCGGTGGTTTTTACTGCCGGACAATAACGATACTGAAACTTAGCTAATGCGCCAGTGCCCAAACCTAGTTGGGCTACTTGCAAGCCTGGCCGACTTTCCAAAAAAAGCAGCCAAGCCATCATTTGCTGGTTGTAATCTAAATAAATTTCATCAGGATCATTTAAGCGCATAGCCCCTTGAATAAGATCGCTACCAAAATGTAAATAGCGAATTCCGCCCGATTCAGAAAAAGTTACAGCTTCTGTTGCTAAATTTTTTGACTTCCCTGCAGCCATTTGCATAAACCCGCGATTAATTAACCCAATAACGGGCATTGCGGAATAAACGCATCCATGGGCTAGCGCCATCGGTAATAGCATTCCATTCTGGCGGATGCCAACTAAGCTGAGCGGTACGAAAAACCCGTTCTGGGTGCGGCATCATAATGGTGAAACGCCCATCGGGCGTAGTTACGCCAGTTAATCCGCCGGCTGAACCATTGGGGTTGAGCGGATATGTTTCGGTAGCTTCCCCACGGTGATTTACAAATCGTACAAGGCCTAAATGTTCGGCGCGCAATTGCTCGGCATTACCTTGCCGGCTAAAGTTTGCATAGCCTTCGCCGTGCGAAACTGCAATGGGAAGCTGGCTACCAGCCATACCTTGAGTAAAGATAGAGGGCGATGGCAAGACCTCGACCATAGCTAAGCGGGCTTCAAATTGCTCTGAGAGATTGCGCGTAAATTGGGGCCATGAGGCGGCACCAGGAATTATTGGCGCTAAATTACTCATCATTTGGCAACCATTGCAAACTCCCAAAGCAAAACTATTTGCTTGGGCAAAAAATTGTGCAAACTGATCGCGTAATTGAGAATTAAACAGAATCGTTTTAGCCCATCCCCCGCCGGCCCCCAAAACATCACCATAACTAAAGCCGCCGCAGGCCACCAAACCACGAAAGTTGCTTAACTGCGCCCTGCCTGCAATTAAGTCTGACATATGCACATCAAATGTATCAAAGCCAGCCCAATGCATGGCATACGCCATTTCTACATGGGAATTCACGCCCTGTTCGCGCAAAATGGCTACTGGTGGACGCACGCCCTTCTGTATGAACGGTGCAGATATATCTTGCTGGGCATCGAAGGTAACGATGGGGGTCATCCCTGGATCACTGAGATCATCCAGTAAGCCAAATTCACTATCGGCGCAAGCAGGATTATCGCGTCCACGCGCAATTTGCCAACTGGTGTTTTGCCAGAGTTTTTGTAAAGATTCACGGCTAGCGCTATAAATCTTTTTGGCATCACGCCAAATTTCAATCATGCCAGTCGAATTGGGTTTACCAATTACATGGCTGCAAGCACTTAAATTGAGGCGTCGTAAGATCGCAAAAACAGCAGCGCGTTGACTGCGCCTAATTTGCATGACGACCCCTAACTCTTCATTAAATAAAGCCTGCATAGTAAGGTCGTGGCGCTTGCCCGAAATTTGTTGCGCCCAATTTTTAGCATCGCCATAGTCAGCTTCCTGTCGAGGATCTACCGCTAGCATATCGACATTAAGCGCAATGCCACAATGCGAAGCAAAGGCCATTTCAGCTACGCAGGCGAATAAGCCACCATCAGAGCGATCGTGATAGGCCAAAATCAGCTGGTGCTGTCGTAATTCAATCAGAGCGGCAGCTAAGGCCTTCAGATCGTCTGCTGAATCTACATCAGGTGTAAAACGACCCGTCTGATTTAAGACTTGCGCCAAAATGCTGCCCGCTAAGCGATTTTTACCGCGACCCAAATCGATTAGAACGAGCTCGGTATCTTGCAAGGAATGCGAAACATCATCAGCTTGTAGAACAGGTGTTAAGGTCTCGCGTACATCCTTAACAGGTGAGAAAGCCGAAATAATTAATGAGACTGGGGCAATTACTTCCCTTAACTCACCGGCGGCTTGCCAATTGGTGGCCATCGATAGCGAGTCTTTTCCTACTGGGATTGAAATACCCAATGCGGGACATAAATCCATGCCTAATGCTTTAACTGATGCAAATAATTTAGCATCTTCACCAGCGACACCGCAAGCCGCCATCCAGTTGGCTGATAACTTCACGTCTGCTAGCGCAACGATATCGGCTGCAAAAAGATTCGTTAAGGCTTCACCAACTGCCATGCGCGCTGCAGCGGGCGCATCAATTACAGCTAAGGGAGTGCGCTCCCCCATTGCCATAGCTTCACCCCGATAAGCTTTAAAGTCCATGAGGGTAACCGCACAATCAGCAACCGGAACCTGCCATGGGCCAACCAATTGATCGCGCGCATTTAAACCCCCTACTGTACGATCGCCAATCGTAATTAAAAAACCTTTACTAGCTACAGTGGGTTGTTGCAAAACCCACGCAATACAAGTTGCTAAATCGGTATCAGTTAGATTCAGGTCGGCAAAGACAGTTTTAGTACTCTCAACTGTACGGTGCATACGCGGCGGCTTGCCCAACAAAACCTCCATCGGCATATCAATCGGCCATGCGGCTGCAGCCGTTGGGTTTTGCTTTTCATCCTGTAAACGTAATTGCCGCTCTAGGGTAGCGCTACCAACTACAGCTATTGGACATCTTTCACGCTCACAAATTTGCTGTAAAAGTGCTAGGCTTTCGCTGGCTATAGCCAGTACGTAACGTTCTTGCGCTTCATTGCACCAAATTTCTGCTGGACTCATACCACTTTCTTCTAGCGGAATATGGCGAAGCTGAAAAGCGGCGCCTAAGCCGGCGCCATCGGCTAGCTCGGGAAACGCATTCGACAAACCACCTGCCCCGACATCGTGAATCGAAATAATGGGATTTTTTTCACCCAAATGACAACAAGCATTAATAACTTCTTGCACGCGCCGTTCAATTTCAGGATTGCCTCGTTGCACCGAATTAAAATCTAAATCAGCAGTATTAGTGCCGGTGGTCACCGAGCTGCCCGTTGCGCCACCCATGCCTATGCGCATTCCAGGTCCGCCCAATTGAATCAATAAGTGCCCCGCTTGAATGGGTTTTTTCGCTGTATGGTTAGCTGCAATATTGCCAATGCCGCCAGCAATCATAATGGGCTTGTGATAACCGCGGCGCACGCCATCAATGGTTTGCTCATATACCCGAAAGTAACCGCCTAAATTCGCTCGCCCAAATTCATTATTAAAAGCTGCGCCGCCCAGCGGGCCTTCGATCATAATTTGCAACGGGGAAGCAATGCGTTCTGGCTTGCCGTAAGGCGCACCCTCCCAAGGTAAATCGGTATTAGGTAAATGCAAATGCGAGACCGAGAAACCAGTTAAGCCAGCTTTAGGTCGTCCACCTATACCAGTAGCTCCTTCGTCGCGTATTTCTCCCCCAGCCCCGGTTGAGGCCCCTGGAAAAGGGGCAATACCAGTAGGATGGTTATGCGTTTCAACTTTCATTAAGGTGTGCATTAAGCAATTTTCTTTTTGGTATTGGTGCGCACTACCCTGTGGAGTCCAGGTTTCTGCCTCGCACCCAGCCATCACTGCCGAGTTATCCGAGTAGGCCACAATCGTGCCCTGCGGCTGTAAACGATGGGTATTGCGAATCATCGCAAAGAGAGACTGATCTTGTTCAATGCCATCGATAGTCCAAGTAGCATTAAAAATTTTATGACGGCAATGTTCGCTATTGGCTTGGGCAAACATCATCAACTCGACATCGCTTGGATCGCGCTGTAAGCGCTGAAAGTTCGTTACCAAGTAGTCAATTTCATCCGGCGATAAAGCTAGGCCTAAATCGGTATTCGCTTGCTGTAAAGCGCCCTCACCTTGGGCTAAGACGGCAATACGTTTTACAGGCGTATCAGCTAAAGATTGATACAAACCTGCTGCTTGATCAAGCTCAAGTATTACCGCTTCGGTCATGCGATCATGAATTACATTGCAGATGAGCGCTTGTTCAGCAGTAGTTAAGACCTTAGCAGAGTACCAAGTAAATTGAATACCCCGTTCAATTCGTAAGACATCAAGACCGCATTGGCGGGCAATTTCTGTGGCCTTACTTGCCCATGGCGAGACCGTACCAAAACGGGGAATGGTAATGGCTTGTCCAACCCCTTTTGGTGGTTTCTCTTGGGCCTTATATGGGTCTCCATAGGCTAACAAAGCATCTAATACCTTGGTTTGCGCTTGATCTAAAGCGCTTTTCAACCAGACAAAGTGTAGGTAGCGGCCGCGAATGGAATCTAGCAGAACCCCTTGCTTGGCAAGATCAGCTAAAAGCCGTTGCTGGCGAAAGGAAGAGAGGGCATCGGCCCCTGGCAAACAACGGAAAAAAGGCATCCTTAGATTATAAGAGTTGTCTTCATTCGGGTAGTAGCCGCCCGCCCTGTAGATGCAGTTGACGCCCGCAACGCTTTGCTAGAGTTACATCGTGGGTGACTAAAACGAGGGTCGAGCCATTATCCTGATTTAAGGCAAACAAAAGTTCAATAATCTTTGCGCCACTTTGCTCGTCTAGGCTACCAGTAGGCTCATCAGCAAATAACATGGCTGGCTTACCAATGAACGCACGTGCTAAAGCGACACGCTGCTGTTCACCCCCCGATAAGGTTCGCGGGAAATGGTGCAAGCGCTGCAGAAGACCAACTTTAGTTAGCCAGTTAATCGCCTCAGCCCGCGCTAATCCACTCTCGACGCCGCGTAACTCTAGGGGCAGCATGGCATTTTCAAGCGCAGTAAGGTGTGGTATTAATTGAAATGACTGAAATACAAAGCCCAGTGTTTTACCTCGGTAGCGAGCACGCTCATCTTCATCTAAAGCACTAAATGGTTTCCCCAGCAATTGAATGGTGCCGCTCGTAGGAGTATCTAAGCCTGCCAGTAAGCCGAGTAAAGTACTTTTACCCGATCCCGAAGCGCCAACAATAGCAATGCTCTCCCCCGCCAAAATGCTGAAGCTAATGTCATCTAAGATGGTTAAAGGCCCATCGCTTGTTGGCACCGTTTTATTAATCTGCTCCGCCTGTAAGGCGCAAGTGGCATCTTGTTGCGAAGCAGGAAAATTAACGGGCTGAAGCATAAAATAGAGAGGTAGGTCTTGAGTTGTTCTTTTAAAGGAGGCAAGTTGTTGCGTTGCAAATTACTAATAGCGCTTATCTTACTCGTGCTGGGGTTTTTTGGGCGGGCGCATGCTGAGCCAAGCGCAACGAGCCAAACAAGCTCCCCGAAGCAAGGCAGTCAGGGTAATTTACCGGTTTTGCTGGTGCTAGGCGACAGCCTATCGGCTGAATATGGCATTAGTCGCGGTGAAGGCTGGGTTAGCCTACTTGAGCGTCGTGTAAATGAGAGGGGACCCACATGGCAAGTGTTTAATGCCAGCATAAGTGGCGAAACTACCGCGGGAGGCTTAAGTCGTTTGCCCGATCTACTACAGCAAAAAAAACCACAAATAGTGATTATTGAATTAGGTGCCAACGATGCGTTAAGGGGGCTTGCCTTAAGTAGCTCAGAAAAAAACTTACGCACCATGGTGCAGCTAAGCCTGAAAGCCAAAGCCAAAGTCTTACTCTTAGGAATGCGCATACCGAGTAATTATGGTGCGACCTATAGTAAACAATTTGCCAGCATGTATTCCAGTATTGCGACAACTGAACGCATTAGTATCGTGCCATTTTTTTTGAAAGGGGTAGCTGAAAAACACGAATTATTTCAGGCTGACCGATTGCATCCAAGGGCAGAAGCACAAGCTATTTTGTTACAAAATGTTTGGGGCAAGTTGGCGCCCCTACTTTAACTACCAGCAGCAGAGCTAGCACTAGCCTGCTTCAGCGGATTAATTATTTTTACTCCTGCACTGTCACGCCAATGCATCATAAAACTGGCAAAGTCTGCTTGGGCAGCCAGTTGGTTCAATTGTTGTGCCTGGGCTTGTTGCACCTTGGGATCAAGCATAGTGGCCGGTCGCACTTCTTCTACCACGTAAAGTGTCGTACCTGTACCCGTATTGGCAATTGAGACGGCAATAGGTAATTTGCCTGCATCAACTGCCATTACCGCATCTAACGATTCAGCACTTAAATTAACAGGTTTATTGCGTGAAATCCATACGGCTGGGGTAAAACCAGCGGTATTTTTAGGATCTTTTTGAAGCGCTGTGAAACGCTCGGCAGCAGCGGCTGTAGCCAGCTTCTCGGCCAATTGCAAGCTCACTTGGCGCTTTACTTCAGCCAGCACATCCTGCAGTGGCAAAGTACTGGCCGGATGAAACTCAGTAATACGTGCCGAAACAAAAACTCCAGGGCTAATTTGGACGGCTTCAATATTGCGCTTATTTTTAATCGCGTCATCACGAAACAAGGCCTGCAATACCTTCGCATTATTTAAAGGGCTACTTTTGGGCAAACTAGCAGCGCTAGTACGGGTTATACCCTTTTGACTTTGAATACTGAGTTTTAATTTATCGGCTGCGGGCTTCAGACTATCAGCCTGTTCATAAGTCAAATTAGCAAAGGTATCGGCTTTATCGCCAAACGTTTTAGCATCTTCTTTTGGGTCAGCTTGTAAAACTAAAAACTGCACATCGAGCTCTTCGGGGGTCGCAAATAATTTGGTATTAGCCTCGTAGAAAGCCTTGATCTCAGCTTCGCTGGGATTAACTTTTTTGACGTAATCGCTAGCGCTAAAGGCTAATGCTTGAATTTGTCGCTCGACACCATATAAAGCGGTAATCTGATTCGCAAGTTTAGGTGTTGGCAATTCCGTACGGGCAACCGAACTGACTAATTGCTGCGCCATTAAGTCAAATCGTTGCGAGCCCTCGAACTGCTCTACGCTCATGCCATTACTAGCCAATAATTGGCGATATTTAGCGGCATCAAAACTGCCGTTGGCTTCATATAAAGCACGAATTTCAGGAATGCGTTTTAAGTTTTGCGCCAAAGCTTCATTGCTCACCCGTAAATTTAAGTGCTTTAGGGCAAAGCCCATCAGGCGCTGCTGCAAGAGCTCATCTAAAACCGCCTGTCTAAAACCCAAGCTTTGGGTTATTTGACCTTGCACCCCAATTCGGTCGGCTTGACGTTTGGCTGCCGCATCAATCTCTTGCATGGTAATGGGGTTGCCATCCACCTTCAACACGTCGGTGGCTTTATCCATAAAACCGGTGTAACCCGAAATGCCCCAAAGCGCAAACGACGGCACAATTAACAGCAATAAAATGAACTGTAAAAGGCGTTGATGGGTGCGAACAAGATCAAACATAGGCCATTGAAATATCAGATAAGGAAAAGATTGGGGTGGTGGGCGCTGACGGGCTCGAACCGCCGACATTCTGCGTGTAAGGCAGACGCTCTACCAACTGAGCTAAGCGCCCCAACTGTTTCAGAACGAGATTGTAACCCGATTCAAGGCCAATTTAGTGTTTAATCACATCCCCAGCATTAGGCGCAGATGCTGCCTTCGCTTCGGCTGCTTTAGCCAGCTCGGCTGCACTTAGCTCCGGCAATGGTTCGGGATTGCGCTCCAAGGCCAATTCCAAGACTTTGTCGATCCAACGCACTGGCACTATTTCAATCGCGTTCTTTACATTATCTGGAATTTCAATTAAATCCTTCACATTTTCTTCAGGAATTAACACCAGCTTAATTCCACCTCGATGGGCAGCCAATAATTTTTCTTTCAACCCGCCAATTGGAAGAACCTCTCCACGCAAGGTAATTTCACCTGTCATGGCAATATCGGCGCGCACTGGAATGCCGCTAAATACCGAAACCAAAGCCGTGGTAATGGCAATGCCAGCAGATGGACCATCTTTAGGTGTCGCACCTTCAGGAAAATGAATATGAATATCTTTCTTCTCGAAGGCTTCATCGGTTATACCTAATCGTCGCGCCCGTGAACGTACCACAGTGCGCGCAGCCTCAACCGATTCTTTCATCACATCACCAATCGAACCCGTCCGCGTAATCACCCCTTTACCCGACATTACTGCAGCTTCAATGGTAAGCAGATCGCCGCCAACTTCAGTCCAAGCTAAGCCAGTAACTTGACCCACTTGATTCTCTTTAGCAGCCAAACCAAAATCGTACATGCGCACGGATAAAAACTTCTCTAAATTATCAGCACTAACCACAATGGGTGCAGCTTCTTTTTTAAGTAAGAGTAACTTCACTACCTTGCGGCAAATTTTACTCAACTCACGCTCTAAAGAACGCACTCCCGCTTCACGGGTGTAGTAGCGAATAATGCTGCGAACAGCACTTTCTTCAATTTTGAGCTCATCTTTTTTCAAGCCATTATTTTTAATTTGCTTGGGAATTAAATAATTCATCGCAATATTGGTTTTTTCATCTTCGGTATAGCCGGCAAGACGAATAATTTCCAAACGATCGAGTAAGGGCCCAGGAATATTCAGTGAGTTGGCAGTTGCCACGAACATCACGTCAGATAAATCAAAATCGACTTCAACATAATGATCTTGGAAGGTATGATTTTGTTCAGGATCTAAAACTTCCAGCAAAGCGCTGGCTGGATCACCCCGAAAGTCCATGCCCATCTTATCGACTTCATCTAATAAAAATAAGGGATTGCGTACCCCCACTTTAGTTAGGCTCGATAAAATTTTGCCAGGCATGGAGCCAATATAGGTGCGTCGATGACCACGAATCTCCGATTCGTCACGCACTCCGCCTAGAGCCATGCGCACAAATTTACGATTAGTGGCACGAGCAATAGACTGCCCTAAGGATGTTTTACCCACACCAGGAGGGCCCACTAAACACAAAATAGGTGCCTTTACGCGATCGACCCGCTGTTGTACAGCAAGATATTCCAGAATGCGTTCTTTTACCTTATCAAGCCCATAATGATCTTCATCTAAGACTTTTTCAGCATTAGTTAAATCATTATTAATTTTACTTTTCTTTTTCCAGGGCAAATTCACTAAGGTATCGATAAAGTTACGAATAACTGTTGCTTCAGCCGACATAGGAGACATGAGTTTTAACTTCTTCAATTCCGACTCAGCCTTCTTGAGGGCTTCTTTAGGCATATGCGCAGCTTTAATGCGCTTTTCAAGCTCATCTAAATCGGCACCCTCTTCACCTTCGCCCAATTCCTTTTGAATGGCTTTTACTTGTTCATTTAAGTAATACTCACGTTGGCTTTTTTCCATTTGCCGTTTCACGCGACCACGAATACGTTTTTCTACTTGCAGAATATCGATTTCACTTTCAAGGTCGGCTAGCAGGCTTTCTAAACGTTGCACGACATCGCTCATTTCTAATAAGCGTTGTTTTTGCTCAAGCTTTACCGGTAAGTGGGCGCAAATCGTATCTGCCAAGCGGCTAGCATCATCAATACCGCCCAAAGAAGATAAAATTTCTTGAGGGATTTTTTTATTCAGTTTTACGTATTGATCAAATTGCGCCATGATTGCGCGCCGTAAGGCTTCGGTTTCATGGGCATCGATCACAGCAATTGGTTGCGGGCTAGCCTCGCAACTAAAGTAACCCATACTATCTTCAACTTGGCTCACATCAGCTCGTTGCGAACCTTCAACCAACACTTTGACAGTGCCATCAGGTAATTTCAGCATTTGTAAAATACTGGCAATACAGCCCACTTGATATAAGTCTTCAACCGAAGGTTCATCTTTAGCTGCGGCCTTTTGGGCGACTAAAAGTACGCTTTTACCGGTTTCCATAGCAGCCTCAAGGGCTTTAATCGATTTAGGGCGCCCCACAAATAGGGGAATAACCATGTGGGGAAAGACAACCACATCACGCAGGGGCAAAAGCGGCAGTTGAATCGGTTCAGAAGGAAGTAATAACTGGCTGGGCATACGGAAATCCTCCAAATAAGTAATGCGTTACAAAGGACCAAAAGTGCCAAAAAACACTACTAAGCATCCTTCATCACAACTAGAATACTACCTATATGGGTGCGCCTTAAAAAAATGCAAGGGCTAAAATGCGAAAAATACCAATTTTTGGGCGCTTAATCCCGATTTTTGGAGCCTTTTTAGGCCTTTTTTACCTGGTTTTCAGCTTCAACTTCGCCGCTTACGGCTTGCTTGTAGACTAAAAGCGGTTTGCCATCAATCGCAATCGTACTTTCATCAATAACCACCTTCTGCACATTCTTTAGCGATGGTAGGTCGTACATCACGTCCATGAGCGAACCTTCTAAAATAGAGCGCAAACCCCGCGCACCGGTTTTACGGGCGATGGCTTTTTTGGCAATTGCCGCTAGCGCACCTGGGCGAACCTCTAATTCAGATCCCTCCATGCCGAGCAAGGCTTGGTATTGTTTAACCAAAGCATTTTTTGGCTCAGTCAAAATTTGCACTAAGGCAGCCTCGTCTAATTGGGTCAAGGTCGCCAATACCGGTAAGCGGCCAATCAGCTCTGGAATTAAGCCAAACTTAATTAAGTCCTCTGGCTCAACTTCTTTTAATAATTCACCAATGGCACGATCATCCTTGCCAGCAACATCAGCACTAAAACCAATGCCCGATTTCGCAGTGCGTTGCTGAATCACTTTTTCAAGACCATCAAACGCGCCGCCGCAGATAAAAAGAATATTAGTCGTATCAACTTGCAGAAAGTCTTGATTTGGATGTTTTCTGCCGCCCTGTGGCGGAATCGATGCCATCGTACCCTCAATCAGCTTAAGCAAGGCTTGCTGAACGCCCTCACCAGAAACATCGCGGGTAATTGAGGGGTTATCCGACTTGCGAGAAATTTTATCAATTTCATCGATATAAACAATACCCTTTTGGGCCTTGTCAATGTTGTAATCACAGCTTTGCAGTAGCTTCTGAATAATATTTTCAACATCTTCGCCAACATAGCCAGCTTCAGTCAAGGTTGTAGCATCGGCCATCACAAATGGCACGTTCAACATGCGCGCTAAAGTCTGTGCCAACAAAGTCTTACCGGAGCCCGTGGGGCCAATCAGCAATATATTACTTTTCGCTAGCTCTACGCCATCGATCACGGCTTTAGCAGGCGCTTTGCTCATTTTTTTATCGCTGCTGGATTTGTCTTGCGATTTCTTTTTTGCAGCACCTTTTTCATTACTAGAAAGGTCATCAGCTGGGCTTATTTTTTCCGCTTTTTCTTTGGTTACCGGAGGTAAATGCAAAAGCCGTTTGTAATGGTTATATACCGCTACTGCCAAGGTTTTTTTGGCTAAATCTTGCCCAATGACATATTGATCTAAATTAGCGCGAATTTCATGTGGGGTTGGGATTGCTTCGCCCCCCTCACTAGGAGGTAACTTAGCAATTTCCTCCTGAATAATATCGGTACATAAATCAATGCATTCATCGCAAATAAAAACCGAAGGGCCAGCAATTAGCTTTTTAACTTCGTGCTGGCTTTTGCCGCAAAACGAACAGTACAACAGCTTATCGGTAGAGGAGGTATCGCTCACAGGGTGGACTCAGTAGAGTTTACGGACGCTTATCAATGACTTTATCAATCAAACCGTATTCGCGAGCTTGCTCGGCTGACATGAAATTATCGCGATCGGTATCCTTGGCAATCGTTTCAATCGATTGGCCAGTGCGGTCAGCCAAAATTTGATTTAAACGTTCACGTAAATATAAAATTTCACGGGCTTGAATTTCAATATCAGAGGCCTGGCCCCGCGCTCCACCCAAAGGTTGATGAATCATCACACGTGAATTAGGTAAGGCGTAGCGTTTGCCCTTTTCGCCCGCACACAGTAAAAATGCTCCCATACTTGCCGCCATGCCCATGCACAAGGTACTTACATTGGGCTTGATAAATTGCATGGTGTCGTATATTGCTAAGCCAGCCGAAACCGAACCACCGGGCGAATTGATATAAAGCGAAATTTCTTTATCGGGATTCTCGCTCTCTAAAAATAGTAATTGGGCAATAACTAAATTAGCGGTTTGATCATTCACTTCGCCGACCAAAAAAACCACCCGCTCACGCAACAAGCGCGAGTAGATATCATATGCTCGCTCACCGCGGCCCGAGGTTTCAATGACCATGGGCACCAAACCCAAACCTTGTGGTGCTAAATTCGCATTGAGGTCGTCAGACTGAGTTTGACCGTAAGTACTGCGTTGCATTCTAATCATGTTTTCTCTCATTGCTCTAGTTTACTCAGTTCTTCAAAAGTCACTGCTTTATCAGTTACCGTACCCAGGCCGCTAACATATTGAATAACATTCGACTCAAGCACAGCCGATTCAATGTCTTTGAGGCGCTGCGGATCGCTATAAAACCAGCGGACCACTTCTTTTGGGTCTTCATAGGTTGCTGCTTGATCTTCAATTTCTGCTTTAATTTGTTCTGGCGTAACAACCAAATTTTTCTGCTTTACTAATTCACTCAAAATCAAGCCTAAGCGTACGCGTTTTTGCGCCTGTTCAGCAAACATTTCTACAGGTATGGGCGCATCTTTTGCATTAGGAATGCCACGTTGTATTAAGTCTTGGCGCGCCATATTCACGAGTCTTTCTTGCTCATTGGCAACCAAAGCTTTGGGCACTTCTAATTCACATAACTTTTCTAATTGGCCCATCACTTCATTTTTCATCAGCATGAGCGTGCGGCGTTTGACTTCACGCTCTAAATTTTCACGAACTTCACTGCGCATTTTTTCAAGGCCACCTTCTGTAACCCCTAAAGTCAAAGCAAAGGCCTCATTTACCTCGGGTAAATGGGCCCACCGTACCTCTTTCATGGTAAGGGTAAAGTCGGCAGTTTTACCAGCCACCTCTTTGCCGTGATAATCGGCAGGGAAAGGCAAAGCAAACGTTTTGCTCTCGCCCACCTTCATACCTAGGGCGGCAGCTTCAAACTCTGGCAGCATACGCCCTTCACCCAAAACAAACTCAAAATTTTCAGCCTTACCACCGGCAAATTCAACCCCATCAATTTTGCCGACAAAATCAATTAACACTTGATCGCCCTTTTGAGCCGTGGTATCGGCCCCACCATCGCCATGCTCGCCAACTTGACCACGAGAATGGTAATGAACTTGTTGTTTGCGTAAGACATCAATTGCACGCTCCATTTCGGCATCGGTCACCGCAGTGGTGTACCGCGTCATGGTTGCTTTGCTAAGGTCACCCAGTTTAATTTCTGGTAACACTTCAAAAAAAGCGTCGAAGACAATATTGTCTGCACCAATTTCACTTTTTGGCTCAAGGCGCGGTTGACCAGCTAAAGCGATGCCCGCTTTTTTACTGAGCTCAAAGAACAATTCAGCGGCCTTATCAAATTGCACTTCAAAATCAATTTGCATGCCGTATTGCTGCTCAACTATTTTCTTGGGTACTTTACCAGGCCTAAAACCTGCCATCTTGAGGTTTTTTCCTGCCTTAAGTAAACGCGCATCACGGGTTTTAGCTAAGTCGGAACGAGGAAATTCTAACGTTACCTTACGATCTAAAGCGCCCAAATTTTCTATCTGCACAGCCATGCCTCTTCAATTAAATACTACCGATTAAATGGTCTAAAGTTTAAGCTAGTAGCAAGCTACAGCTTGGTGCGAGGAGGGGGACTCGAACCCCCACACCATTTCTGGCGTCAGGACCTAAACCTGGTGCGTCTACCAATTTCGCCATCCTCGCATTTGTAACGCTACCAGCTCAAACTTCATGCCAAAGGGTGAATTCTACAATGGCTGGGCTTAAGCCCGATAGAGTAAGGCCACGGCATGGACGGCAAGGCCCTCGCCACGCCCCAAATGACCCAATGATTCATTGGTCTTGGCTTTAAGATTGATGTGGCTCGGGGTAACGGCAAGATCGGCGGCAATATTTCGCACCATCGCCGGGAGGTATTCGGCTAGCTTGGGTTTCTGGCAAATAATCGTGGCATCCACATTACCTACATGAAAGCCGGCAGCCTGCACTTTTTGCAAAGCACTGCGTAACAAAATACGACTGTCCAGGTCTTTAAATTGGGCATCAGTATCGGGAAAAAGCTGGCCAATATCATTTAAACCGGCAGCCCCCAGTAAGGCATCGGTTACGGCATGCAATAAAGCATCGGCATCGGAATGCCCTAATAAACCCTTTTCGAAGGGAATGAGAACACCACCCAAGATCAATTTACGGTCAGCAACGAATGCATGCACATCGTAGCCCTGGCCGATGCGAAAAGGCGGCGCACCATGATGGGAGGCGGTTGAAAGTTGATCGGCTGAATTCATCGTTCTCTCGGATCTCAATTTAAGGCAAGTGAAGAAGTACAGTGTGCATCAAATCCCAGTCGGCGGGATGAGTTACTTTAAAGTTCCGCGTCGCGCCCTCTACTAATAAGGGCTTAGCGCCCAATAATTCCATCGCACTGGCTTCGTCGGTAATTTCGACACCGACTTCAAGCGCTTGAGTTAATGCGCTATGCAAGGTGCCGAGCTGAAACATTTGTGGGGTTTGCGCTTGCCAAAGGTGCTGACGTGCCAAGGTTGCCTGCGCCAAGCTGCCACGTGTACTTAACTCGGCCCGTTTTAAGGTATCAGCCAAGGGCATCGCCAATAAGCCGCCCCATAAATTAGGCTGGTTTGTTTCAGCGGCATTCACTGCAGCAATTAATTGCTGAATTAAGCCTACGGTAATGCCGGGCCGAGCCGCGTCGTGCACCAAGACCCAGTCATCCGGAGAAATCTGTACATTCAGTAAAGCGCTTAAGGTATTGAGCACGGTTTCGTGACGAGTTGCCCCACCAGTTGGCAAGAGGTGTAAGCGACCCTGGGCGCGCTCAGCCATTCCTTCTAAATACAGAATTGATTCAGCTTCATGAAATTGTGGGCTTAAACCAACCCAAATCGAATGAATTTCTGGGGTATTTAAGGCCGCCTCTATAGCATAAGCAAGCATCGGCTTGGTGCCAAGCAGGCGAAATTGCTTTGGTAAATCGCCGCCTAAACGGGAGCCCATTCCTGCGGCTGGCAAAACAAGGTGATAGGCACGATTTGAATTAGGCATGCCTGATTCTATAATGACGGCAGATGTCTGATGGAATCTTGCAAATACCCCCCGTCCCTGCTCCAAGGGCTGGGCAGCGCTTTACCTTTTCCGGCCTAGTGGGCTCAGCCGATGCGGCTTTACTGGCAGAGTCGGCCTTACTCTACCGCGCGCAATTTTCCATCTTGGTGGTTTTTTGTGCTCAGGCACAAGATGCTCAAAGGCTATCAGAAGAAATTCCTGCCTTTGCTCCTCAACTTAAAACCCGCCTTCTACCCGATTGGGAAATACTGCCCTACGATCAATTTTCGCCACACCAAGATTTAGTCTCCGAGCGCTTAGCAACCTTGCATGCAATGCTCAATGGCAGTTGTGACATTGTTTTAATTCCAGTCACTACCGCCCTGCAAAGATTGGCACCGCCCCAATTTTTATCTGGCCATACTTTTTTCTTTAAACAGGGCGATCATTTAAATGAAAGCGCCCTCCGTTTGCAATTACAGCAAGCAGGATACGACCCGGTGAGTGCCGTAATGCGTCCAGGTGAATATAGTATTCGGGGTGGCTTAATTGATTTATTTCCGATGGGTTCGGCACTACCATTTCGCCTTGATTTGTTTGGTGATGAAATTGAACAAATTCGTGCTTTTGACCCTGATACGCAACGTAGCCTGTACCCAGTAAAAGAAATTCGTCTCTTACCAGGACATGAATTTCCTTTTGATGACGCGGCCCGTGTAGCTTTTCGTGGCCGTTGGCGGGAAGTCTTTGAGGGTGACCCCAGTCGCTGTGCAATTTATAAAGATGCCAACCTTGGCATTCCTAGCGCTGGTATTGAATCCTACCTGCCATTATTTTTTGCTGAGCCAGCTACGCTCTTCGATTACTTACCGCTTGCAGGTGAGGGTGTTTGGCTTGCCTCGGTAGGCGATATTGAGAGTAGTATTCGCAGTTTTTGGAAAGAAACCCAAAGTCGTTACAACTTTTTAAAACATGATTTTGAGCGCCCCATTCTCAATCCAGAAGCGTTGTTTTTAGATGTTGACACTTTCTTTACTCGGGCCAAGGCTTACCCAAGGTTAACGCTGGAGAACACTGCGCTTACTACATCCGCAGTAGCATCCACCACGCCACCCTTTCTGCCAGTACCTGAAGTCGCAGTCCACCGACGTGATGCTGATCCCCTCTCACGTTTGCGTCATCTCGTTGCACAACAGCAATATCGGGTGGTCATCTGCGCTGACACCGCCGGACGCCGCGAATCGATTCGACAACTCATTGAAGAAAGTAATTTAGTTACCGATTCTAAAAATAGTTTGCCTTTTGCATTAAAACCGACTCAAAGTGAAAACTTAGCCGACTTTATTAACGGAACAGCCAGCTTTGGTTTAGTAATTGCCCCTTTATTTAATGGCTTTAGCTGGCCAAGTGCCAAGCTCATTGTAATTACGGAAGCAGAGCTTTTTACGGCTACCGCGCGGCAACGACGCAAAGGTAGCGCTCAGCAAATTAGCGATCCCGATATGTTGTTTAAGGATTTAGCTGAACTGAAAATTGCAGATCCAGTAGTTCACGCTGAACATGGCATTGGGCGTTATCAAGGGCTGGTCTTACTCAACTTAGCGCCACCTAAAGAAACACCCCTCTTTGAAGAATTTTTACATTTGGTTTACGCCAATCAGGCGACGCTTTATGTACCCGTGCATCAATTGCAATTAGTCACCCGTTATGCGGGCTCCGATCCTGAATCGGCTCCCTTACATCAATTGGGTTCAGGACAATGGGAAAAAGCTAAGCGTAAAGCAGCCCAACAAATTCGCGATACCGCCGCTGAATTACTTAATCTCTATGCGGCTCGCGCGCTACGTCGAGGTCATGCATTTGAATATTCTGCGCATGATTACGCCGCTTTTGCCGAAGCCTTTGGTTTTGAAGAAACGCCTGACCAAACCACAGCTATTGCCGCCGTTATTAGCGATATGACCAATGGCATATCGATGGATCGCTTAGTCTGCGGTGATGTCGGTTTCGGAAAAACTGAAGTGGCTTTAAGGGCTAGTTTTATTGCCGTAATGGGGGGTAAGCAAGTTGCTATTCTGGCCCCTACTACCTTATTAGCGGAACAGCATGCCGCTACTTGGAAAGATCGTTTTGCCGATTGGCCCGTGAAGGTCGTGGAGCTATCGCGCTTCAAAACTGCGAAAGAAATTACCGCTGCTCTAGCCGCAATTGCCGCTGGCGATGCCGACATTGTGATTGGTACCCATAAATTACTTTCTAAAGATACCCACTTTAATCGTTTGGGTTTGGTTATTGTTGATGAAGAGCATCGTTTTGGGGTGCGCCAAAAAGAGGTCCTAAAGGCCTTACGTGCCGAAGTTGATATTCTGACACTCACAGCTACCCCTATTCCAAGAACATTAGGTATGGCGATGGAAGGTTTACGAGAACTTTCTATTATTGCTACCGCACCCCAAAAACGCTTAGCCATTAAAACGTTTGTGCGCCGCGAGGGTGATGATGTCATCCGTGAAGCCGTGTTGCGGGAAATTAAACGGGGTGGTCAAGTTTATTTTCTCCATAACGAAGTTGAAACCATCGAAAACCGCCGCCTAGCTTTACAGGCACTTTTACCCGAGGCGCGCATCAGTGTGGCGCATGGTCAAATGCACGAGCGGCAACTCGAAACCGTGATGCGCGAATTTGTTACACAACGCAGCAATATTCTCTTGTGTACAACGATTATTGAAACAGGTATAGATGTGCCCACCGCAAATACCATCATCATGCACCGCGCCGATAAATTTGGTTTAGCCCAACTGCATCAACTGCGCGGGCGCGTTGGCCGTTCGCATCATCAGGCCTATGCCTATT
>Ga0214919_10000824_pt1 | contig 52760 bp, 46 predicted proteins | sample LL1503_MetaG_FD_177994 | JGI IMG/M metagenome (GOLD analysis project Ga0214919, IMG submission 177994) | Freshwater microbial communities from Lake Lanier, Atlanta, Georgia, United States - LL-1503 | ecosystem: Environmental > Aquatic > Freshwater > Lake | place: USA: Georgia | collected...
GCAGCAAATGTTGATGCCAGCCGACATTTGGTACTGAGGGCGGCGCATCCATCGCCTTTATCGGCGCATAACGGTTTTTTAGGGTGCAAACATTTCTCGCAATGCAATGCCTTTCTGGTTAGCAACAAGCATCCCCCGATTGATTGGAAACTGCCCAATGTCGTTGAGTGAGCAGCCCCACCGCCGCTTTAATCCTCTGAAAAACGAATGGGTTTTGGTGTCCCCGCATCGCGCCCAACGTCCGTGGCAGGGACGGCAGGATACGCCCGACAATGCCGTTCGGCCAAACCATGACCCCGATTGTTATTTGTGCGCGGGCAATGAACGCGCTGGCGGTGTGCGCAATCCCGATTACAAAAATGTCTATATTTTCGACAATGACTTTGCCGCGTTGATACCCGGCGAAGGGTGCGGAGTAGCCGAAAGCAAACCCTTGTTTCGTGCGGCTCTCGCGCATGGAACCTGTAGAGTCATTTGCTTTTCCCCCGACCATGGAAAAACCCTGCCCGAAATGCCCGTGGGCGACATTCGCATGGTCATCGACACGTGGGCCGCGCAGGAAGCAGAGCTTTCCGCCGCCCACGCTTATGTCCAGATTTTCGAAAATAAGGGCGCGATGATGGGCTGCTCCAGCCCGCATCCACATAATCAGATTTGGGCGACCGATTATGTTCCTGCCGAGCCCGCCCGCGAAGATGAAACACAGGCAAGTTGGCTGGCAGAGCATGGATCGGCGATGCTGCTGACCTATGCCGCGCAAGAAGCCGAGGACGGCGCGCGAACTGTAGCAAGCAACGATCATTGGATTGCGGTCGTGCCTTATTGGGCAAGTTGGCCGTATGAAATCTTGCTGATGCCGCGCTTTGCGGTTCAGCGCCTGAACGCGCTTACGCCCCCGCAGCGTGATGATCTCGCCGATATCCTAAAGTCGGTCACCATAGCCTATGACAATCTGTTCCAGACCAGTTTTCCATATTCAATGGGCTGGCACGGCGCGCCAAGCGCCACGCCCGATGCCCCGCATTGGCAATTGCATGCGCATTTTTATCCGCCGCTGCTGCGCTCGGCCAGTGTGCGCAAGTTCATGGTCGGCTATGAAATGCTTGCCGAGGCACAGCGCGACCTGACGCCAGAAAACGCTGCGGAACATTTGCGCGCTACGTCGAAACTCCATTACCGGAGCACGCCGTGACGCCGCAGGACCAAGCGCTCTATGATCGCGTCACGGCCAGCTTTGCCGCGCGATTTGGCCACGCCCCCGACCTCGTCGTGCGTGCGCCCGGCAGGGTCAACTTGATCGGCGAGCATACAGATTATAATGACGGTTTTGTCCTGCCCTGCGCCATCGGCCCTGCAACCATGGTGGCTATCAGCAAACGTCATGATAACCATGTTGAGGTCATAGCTGCCGACTTCGGAAACGCGGGTGACCAGTTCGGGCTTCAAGCACCCCTAGAACGCAATATAGAGCAGCCCTGGGCCGATTATGTGCGCGGGATGATATTTGCCCTGCAAAATGCCGGCTATGCCCTCAGCGGCGCTCATATCGCCATTGCGGGCAACCTGCCAAAAGGCGCTGGGCTGTCGTCATCGGCCTCGCTCGAAGTTGCCGTGGGCAAGGCCATGTCGGCACTCGCGGACATCGACATAGACAACACGCGCCTCGCGCAGATCGCGCAACGGGCGGAGTGCGATTTTGTCGGCACAAAATGCGGCATCATGGACCCGTTGATTTCCGCACAAGGCAAGGCCGGCCATGCGCTGTTAATCGATTGCCGCAGCCTTGGTTTGACCGACGTGCCAGTGCCTAATGATGTCGCGATCATGATCGTACATTCCGGCGTCACGCGTGGATTGGTTGACGGGCATTATAACGCACGGCGGCGTCAGTGTGAGGCGGCCGCCACAGCCATGGGCGTGCCAGCCTTGCGCGACGCAGATCTGGACATGCTGGCCGCAGCAAGTCTGGACGCGGTCACCAAAATGCGGGCCCGCCATGTCATTACCGAGAACCAACGCACGCTGGATGCTGCCGACGCGCTTGCCAAGAGCGACATTGCAACGCTTGGCATGCTTATGGCGCAAAGCCATACGTCCATGCGGGACGATTTCGAAATCACTGTGCCGCCAGTTGATGCGTTGGTCGCGATGTTGCAAAAGGCGATTGGCACGCAAGGCGGGGCGCGCATGACCGGTGGCGGGTTTGGCGGCGCGTGTGTAGCGGTTATGCCAAGCGCAATGGTTGCGGACGTGCAAGCCGCGATCACGGCGAAGTATAGAACGCCTGACGGCAACGCCCCCATCATCATGGTAGAGCGCCCTGGACCTGGAGTTGCAATTTTATGATCGCCAATGTGTTTAAGCAGGCGCTCCGTGAGCCGCTGGTCCATTTTCTTGCCGCGGGTTCCGCCCTGTTCCTTGTGATGGGTCAATTCGGCGGCGAAGACAGTCTTGACCGGAGCATCACGATAAATGAGGCAGAGGTCACGCGCCTCGCGTCGCAATGGGAACAGACATGGAGCCGTCCGCCCAGCGCCCAAGAGCTCGACAGCGTCATCCGCGATTATATCAAGGAAGAAGTCTATTTCCGGGAGGCGATGCGCCTTGGCCTTGATGCCGACGACCCGATCATCCGCCGCCGTTTGCGCGCCAAAATGGAATTTCTCGCAACAGCGGAAATCCAAAATATGGAGCCGTCCGATGTAACGCTGCAACGTTATTACGCCGCCAACAAATTACGCTACGCCGAAAAACCCGCGTTCAGTTTTGACCAGCAATTTTTGGGCGAAGAGGAAGACAAAGCGAAAGCATCGCTGGCGGCCCTGACCGCTGGCAAATCCGTGCAAGCTCAACCGCTCAGTGTCGCCGCAAGCATGGACAGCGCGCCATCAGATGCTGTCGCACGGCAATTTGGCGACGCATTTGCCGACAGCCTGCGCACGCTGCCGCAAGGTCGCTGGAGCGGGCCTGTGCAATCCGGTTTTGGCTGGCATGCCGTGCGCGTGCGCATGGTCGTTGCTTCGGGCACGCCCAAATTGTCGGATATCCGCCAACGTCTCTCCAACGACTGGCGTGCAGAAACACAGACCACACGCGAAGCCGCCGCATATCAGGCGCTGCTGGACGGATATGACATCAGCATCGCCAAGCCGTGATTTTCCGCATCCTTCTTTTAATATTGCTCGCCGCGGGATTCACCGCGGATGTCCGCGCTGACGATTTACGGCCGGGCTATCTGGAAATTCGGGAGATGCCCGCCCCAAACGCGGCGGTGCATCAATATGGCATCACATGGAAAGCGCCCATCCGGCCCGGCCTTGCCGCACGCGTGGTGCCCGTTTTTCCAAAGGATTGCTCCGCAACCGAGCCGGTGCGCAGCATTAACGCAGCCGCATTGCTCGCGCGCTGGGACATCACGTGCCGTGCAACATTGGCTGGCCGCTCAGTCCGCCTAAGCGGGATAGAGGACACAGCAGCCGATGCGCTGCTGCGATATCAGTCTGCAACCGGCATAACGCAGGCGGCGCGGCTGACGCCGGCTAACCCCGCCGCTGTCATCGCGCAGACGCCTGACAAATGGCAGGTCGCACGCACCTATTTCGTGACGGGCGTCGAACATATCCTCATGGGGTATGACCATCTGTTGTTTGTGTTGTGTCTTGTGCTGCTGCTCGATGGTGCAAGGCGTGTCATAGCCACAGTCACAGCCTTTACCATGGCGCACTCCATCACTTTAGTGGCGACAACGCTTGATCTGATTAGCTTGCCCGGCCCACCAGTTGAGGCTGCCATCGCGCTGTCTATTGTGTTTCTAGCCGTAGAAATTGTGAAACGCGAACCGGGCGCGCCGCGCCTATCAGAACGTATCCCATGGGTTGTCGCCTTCCTGTTCGGTTTAATGCACGGCTTCGGCTTTGCAGGCGCGCTTGCCGAGATCGGATTGCCTCAGGGCGAAGTTTCTATGGCGTTGCTGACATTCAATCTGGGGGTTGAGGCTGGCCAAATTGTCATCGTGAGCGGTGCCATGTTGATATTAGGGGCACTGCGCCGGGCAAAAGCCTTTTACGCGGCCCGCGCCCACATTATCGGCGCGTATGCCATCGGCAGTGTTGCGGCCATGTGGCTACTGCAACGTATCGTTGCGGGCTAAGCAATTCTTAACGCAATTCCGACACCGGCATCGGTTGAATGCATTCCAACCCTTTATAAGGAATGTTGAGCGTCCCTTTTCACGCTGGCTATTTCCCGCTGTTGCGAAATGCAAAGCGCAGGAGCTGGTACCAAAGTGGCTTGGGGTAACGCATATTCTGCTTAAACCGTTGTCTGATTTTCCGTGTTGGGACGATGGCGACCTGACGGTAAACACTTATGATTGCAGTCATCACGCTGCCTCCCTCTTTTCTGAAATTGCTTGTGCGTAAGTTTGGAACAGTGCTGCGAAATGATCATCAAGTGTCCGTGCCGATGCGGCCGCGCGGTGTGCGGCGGACTGAAGCTGATGCGTGTCGCGATCGAGAAGACGCATAATTGCATCCGCGGCGGCATGCGCATTTCCGGGCGTATAAGTTTCGCTAAAATCGGGATGCGCGATATCTGCAACCGCACCTCCATTGGGAACTATCAATGGCAGGCCAGATGCTAAGGCCTCTGACGCAACGAGCCCGAATGTTTCTGCGGATGAACCATGGACGAGTGCATCACAGCTTGCCATGATGGTGGCCAACGCCGTCCGATTGCGCACAGGTTCCAGCAACTGGATATGCGGGTTGCCGCTCACATGTTCAATCACCGAAGCCTGCTGGTGACCATTGCCGATGAGAACCAACCCTACAGGCCGTTTCGCAGCCACACGGGCGACAGCGTCTATGACGCAAGGCCAGCGCTTTTCCGGTGTATGCCGACCGATCCCCAACAACAAAGTCGCCGTATCCGGTAAATTACAGCGCGCTAACAAGTCTCGCCGAACGGATATGTGCCTCCGCGCTGGAGAGAAAACGCCCGCATCGACGCCCATCGGGATGTTGACAGCACCCCGTATGCCGCCACCCGTTAGCCTCTTTTGAAGGCTTGGCGACGCGCATATGGTGAAATCAAAGCTGTTGCACATGCGCCTGAGATAGCGCCAGAACCATTCAAATTGCCGATCGATGACATCGCGCGGTGCAACGCCGTCAAACCAGCGATATGCCCATGCCGAAAGCGGGTCATGGTGCATGAACATTGACCGAAGTGCGTGGCCTTGCCAGCTTCTTGCAACCCACGCGCCGCGCCACGGGGAGGACGCCTCCAGTACATCGGGTTGCTCGGCGTCCAATATGGCGTGAACCGGCGCTGCGTCCCAGAACATGCCATATTTCTTATCAAATGGCAGCGCGGGGGCTTTAACATAAATGATCCGGCACCCATTTTCATACTCGACAACTTCGTTCTTGTTGCTAGGCGCAATGACAATTATCTGGTGTCCAAGCCGAGCGCCGATTGCGAGCTTAGCGTGAATATAGGTGCGCACTCCGCCGCCTTCAGGGGCATAAAACTCGCAGACATCGACAATCTTCATGGTTGTCCCTCCGCGGCCTGGCCTTTGATTGGGCGAACGCCAAATCCCTGCCGATAATTCATGACTATCGAAATTGATCGCACACCAGAACCGACGGCAAGTCCCGCTACTTGTGCCCGGGGTTTGCGGAAACCGAGTTTAGGATTGTTGGCAAAACCTACACCATCGCCCGATAAACCGAATTTACCGTTGTCATCTCGATCGTGCAGCAGAACCAAGGCATAATTTCCAGGGCCCGGCGCGCGAACACACATCGTCACAGGTCCCATATTTGGCGTGGTCATCGGCACCCGCCGAAAGGGCTTGCCTGCCGCGATCAATATCTTGTCACTTTGCAGAAAATCTGAATCATTTTCAGGGTATAATTCGAGGATGAGTTTACCTCGGCGGTCCTTTAAACCCAAAACATTGACCCGCACTGCAGGACCAGATTCCGCTGTCCGGCAGTCAGCCCCGTTTCGCCCGCGCTCAGATTTAGGGGGTACAACCGCGTTTGTCGGCACAGACAGCCCGATTGCAGCGAGTGCCAAGATGTACCTCATCATGCCCTTGCCTTTTCGGGAAGCATGCCTTGGTATCGAGAGAAAAGTGCCCCGCCGCCTAACATCGCCGCGACTATGAAATGCAGCGCCAACATTGCGGTCGCGGTAAGGGTTATCAGCGTGGATACTGCGCTATCTTGTCCAACCAGGAACACTGCGATGACAGCAAAAAGGGCTTCTTTATTTGGCAGAAATGGCAACCGTCCGACCAAAAGCCGGATCATGGACAAAACCAGCCAGAAACCGAAATGTGGGCCGGGCAAAATTATATACCATAATAAGGCACATAACAGCGTGCCCGCTGACAATCGAATGATATGTACCCCAAAAATCCACCAAAGTTCCGGGCGTTCCAGTGTGAACACCCGGCGTGAAAAAAACAAAACAACGAACGACAGGATTAAAAAAATGGCTGCGGAAAGGACGGAGGCATCCGTGTATGCACCAAGATGTAGTTGCGAGACAAAAGGGTAAGTTACGCAAAGCAAAAGTAGCGCGATAAGGTTGGCCGCCAAAGCTGATAATATATTGACGTCCTTAATCGCTCCAAAAGGCGCCGAGCTTAGCTCTGTGCGCTTTCGTGCCCACAGATAAAAATACACTTCGCCGGAATAGGATATCAGAACCTCATTACCGATGCGTTTGGCAAGAAGGATAAAGAACCCCGAAACAGGCAGCATCCATAGACGCCGAAAGATAATCCAATCGGCAACGGGCAGCGCGAAATAAAGCGCCAACAACACAGGTAAAAACCACAAGTTTTCAGGTAGCGTATCATGCAGTTGCGCGGTGTTGATCTGCCGAAGTTGCAGCACAATGGCGATCAGTAGAGCCGCCGAAAGGCCGCGCGATAGCCATGTCGACCACAGGTTTTTCTCGGGCTTTAAAGTCGGCAGCTCCAAATGCGCAAATGGGGTAGCGGTGAAAGTCAAGCTACCGACCAATCACGTTCGCGCAGTACCGTGTCGCGCTGACCCCGGGCATCAAACCGGCGCGCCAAAAACTGGTAAAAGAAATGATGCTGCCGTGACCGAGGTGTCAAATGGTAGACGACCCGCTCCAATAAGGTCCAACGCACTTTCCCGCGATCAGCGCGCCGGTCAGATGTTGTACACCATAATGTGTGATGGTAGATTTGCCGTCCAAACTTTAACACGCGATGCATCAGTTCATGGTCTTTTAAAACATAAGGCCAAAGCAAAGGATCGTAGCTGCCTGCTGCACGCAATGCGTATGTGCGAAACATTTGCGCAGCGCCGCTGGTATGGTTCTGATGCGGGAAAACTCGCGCGGCAAGTAGACGATGTGCCATACTGCCCAGCCCCCTGAAAAAGGGTTCACGGCGCAAACAGGCGCATGCCGCCACATAGTTGGCACCCTTTGCATCAAACAAATGCGTCGCAGTCGAGAGGTATTGCGGCGGGTAATATGTATCCGCGTCACAAATCGCCGTGAATTCGGAGGCAACCGCAGCGATGCCCGTTTGCAACGCATATACTTGGCCAGGCCGGGGCTCATGTAAAAAGGTTACTTTACCGGAATAATCGGCCAGCTGCATGCGTGCGTTATCAATGCAGCCGTCGGTCGAGCCATTGTCGACAATGATCAAATCGAACGCGGTGGTTTGCGCAATAATCGATGCTAAAGTCCGCGGCAGAAAGTCCGCTTCATTATAGACAGGTATGACAATCGACCAACGCACAAACTACCCCCGACAGAAACGAGAGCCATAAATTTCATTTACCACAGTACGATGTCAGAACTGCGTCAAATATATGAAGAATGAACAAATTTTCGGTCACAAAATCGTAATCAAGGCGCGCAAACCGTGTTGGGTAGCACGACCCACACATGAATTTACATCTTGTCCGCGGTGTTCAGTACGCGCTGATTTCAGAAACCGATGAAGCGCACATTACCTTCAACTGGCTCCCGCTGACGCTCAAACCCGTTTACCGCTGCGTCTTCATCACGATAGCCAATGGCAATGCCGCAGAAGAAGATGTGCGTTTCATCCGAAACACCAATAAACTTCTTGATGAGCTTTGCATGCATGGAGAGAAATTCTTGAGGGCAGGTGTCCAGCCCTTCTTCGCGAAGCAACAGCATGACGGTCTGCAGCCACATACCGACGTCGGACCATTGCGGCGATCCCATGCGGCGATCGAAGTAGCACAGCAAAACAGCAGGAGCATTGAACGACATTACATTGTTACGAACGAAATCACCGCGCGCATCCGTTTCAGAGCGACCAATACCCATAGCTTGATACATGGACGCCCCAACTTGTGCCAGGCGGGCTTTGCATTCAGGAATGACCTCTGGGTCTGACCATGAATATTCGGGCGGATCCTGCATCGGCGAAACCAGCATTTTCTGTTGCAGTTCAGCAAGCGGCGCACCTGTTAATATCGTTGCTTCCCAAGGCTGGAAATTACAGCCCGACGGGGCCCATCTTGCCTTGTCCATGACGCGATGCAGCAGCTCCAACGGAACGGTTGTGGGTGTAAACGCGCGGACAGAACGGCGCGAAAGTACGGCTTGACTGACAGTTAATTGGTTCATGCAGTTTTCCCTGCATATTTAAGGGCAATCGGTCAAGTCCAAGCAGCGTTCATCTACGCAAGCCAGATTATGTGGTCACAGAAAATCTGGAATATATGGTGCCGCCTATAGGATTCGAACCTACGACCCCCGCATTACGAATGCGATGCTCTACCAACTGAGCTAAGGCGGCATGTGGCGTTTCGGCCTAAGCGTGTCGCATAACCAAGTGCTTCACCGAGTACAAGTGACCTTTACGCCAAATACCCAAACGGCTAACGCTTGGCCATCCTTAGCTTAACAAATCGCAGGCTTAATCGCCTGACAGCACCCAGCCAACACTGATCTGTTTGGCGGCCAGCGGGACGTCAAGCCGCGCCTCGCTGAAGCCGACCCTTGCCCCCGGCGGAAGCGTGCGGACTTTCGTTTTCATTTTCCAACTGTAAACAGGACGGCCGCTTGCGTCTTTCAACGTTACCAATATTTCGGGTACAGATTGTTTCACCCCAGTTGGGTTCACGATGCTGCCGCTTGCGATAAAATAGGGCGTTCCATCCTCGCGTTCGTTGAGTTCGAGATTTTCGTTCAAAACGATGGTGAGGTCAGGTTCTTCAGCCGCGCCGGAAAGGCCAATATTCGGGACGCCATAATAAGAGATAGCCACGCCGGCTGCGGCGACTGTCAACGCAAAGACAATTGCCACAAGCATCCATATTTTTGCAGGATTGCGACGTTGGCTAAACGGTGGCGCATGCGCGAAATGGCTTTGCGCAGGCGCATGATCGTCCAAAATGCTTGGGGCTAAGCCCAGGTCGGCATACACTGCGGTTGGCGTCGGTGAAATGGAGCGTTCGGGTGCAAAGCGCGGAAACGCAGGCGGCGCCTCATCGGCATCGGTTTGTTGGGCGATGGAGTTAGGGGATTCGTCTGACGAAAAGACTGGGCTCGTCAAGGACGCTGGGGCGCCCTCTGGCACCTCCTGAACTGGCGATTGCGGCAAAGGTGCTACAATGGGAGTAGGCGGCGCTGGTGGAATATGGGCGGGCGTTGCAGCCACATTCTCCGTTGGCGCCGCTATGGACGGCGCTGGCGCGAGTGGTGAAATGGGCCCTGCCTGAAACCAGCCATGCTTGCAGTTGGCACAGCGCACTTGGCGCCCATCAGTACCAACGGCATTGTCAGGGACAACATAGCGTGTGTGGCAGGATGGGCAAACGAGATGCATGGGCTCTCATAAACATCAGCAGTCGCCGACTTGCAACCCTGCTGTTAAAAATTGCTGTGGACGAGGGCTATCGGCGACCTAGCGCGGCAACGAATAGCCTTTGCCCCATCATTCGGTTTGTGCCATTCTTAGCGGTAATGCAAAGCGTGGTGGAATTCGATAATGTGGGACTGCGATATGGGGCAGGCGTGGAGGCGCTGACTGATCTCAGCTCGTTAGCTGGCCTTGCGTTTCTAGTGTACGGTTGGATAATCCTCGCACTCATTCCGCTTGCTGTCACCGCGCTTGCTATGCTTATGGCGCGTTTCACGGCGATTTCTGCATTGAAGAAAATGTTATGATCCAGCGGGCCATTGCTTTCATATTACTGATCTGGATGCTGGGCTTCGCTTGGTTCGCTTTGCTGTTGCCGCAGCCAGCACCCATCGCGCAGACAGACGCAGTCGTTGTCCTAACTGGGGGGGCGAACAGAATTGACCGTGGGCTTGAGATACTAAAATCTGGAAAGTCCCAAAAAATGCTGATTTCCGGCGTCGACCGCGATGTAAAACCCCGCGAACTTGCAGCGCAATATCCCGGGTCAGCGAAATATTTTAAATGTTGCATCGCACTTGGTTTCCAATCGGTAGATACGCGTTCAAACGCATTGGAAACAGCGGCATGGGTAAAGCGGAACAAAGTGAGCAGTATTCGACTTGTTACGCATGATTGGCACATGCGCCGCGCGCGTTTCGAACTGGATAGGGCCTTGCCCAACAACATCGCTGTTACGAACGATGCGGTATCGACACATGCCTCGCTTAGCGTCTTGTTCAAGGAATATAATAAATATTGGTTGCGCGCGGTCGCCTCGCTTCTTGGGCTTTAAGGCATGATCGCTGTCATCCGATCAGCTTTGTACATCGTCATTTTTTACACCGGTTCGGTGTTTTTCGTTGCCACCGCATTTTTTGCGCAATGGTTCTCCATTCCCTTAATGCAATGGGCCGTGCGAGGATGGTCCAAATGGCAGTATAGCTGTTACCGCAGGATATTGCGTATAGACGTCAGGATTGAGGGCCACTTACCCCACAAACCGGTGCTCTACGCCATCAAGCATGAAAGCATGTTCGAGACGATCGACATGCCGCGCATGTTTCGCAAGCCCGCCGTGGTGACGAAGAAGGAACTGTTCGACATTCCCTTTTGGGGCCCAGCCGCGCGGGCCTATGGCATGATCCCTGTAGACCGCAACGGCGGCGCAGCAGCCCTTCGCGCGATGCTCGTTTTAGCCAAAAAGATGATCGCAGACGGAAGACCAATCGTCATTTTTCCCGAGGGAACGCGCGTTGCGCCTGGCAACCAGCCGCCATTACAGTCCGGCTTTGCGGGGCTATACAAGTTGATCAATCTGCCTGTTGTGCCCATTGCCGTAAATAGCGGGTCGTTGAGCCCGCGGAAGGCCGGCATCTGGAAAACAGGGACGATTACCTACAAGGTCGGCGAAGAATTGCCCACGGGCCTGCCGCGCGCAGAGATTGAGGCACGTGTCCACGCCGCCATTAACGCACTGAACGCATAACGCGCTTAATGCTTGCGGCCAAAGTCGGGGGCGTCATCATCCTGACCCTGTTCGACAATTGAACGCCGGATGTTGCGGGTGCGGGCAAATAATGCCTCCAACTCGTCACCTTTGTCGTAGCGGATTGCGCGTTGCAGCACGCTTAAGTCTTCCGAAAAACGCTGAAGCATTTCGAGAACGGCGTCCTTGTTAGACAAGAATACATCGCGCCACATGACAGGGTCAGAGGCAGCAATGCGGGTAAAGTCGCGGAAACCACCCGCCGAATATTTGATGACTTCGCTTTGCGTCACTCCTTCCAGATCATCGGCTGTGCCGACGATGGTGTAGGCGATTAAATGCGGCAAATGGCTGGTGACGGCTAAGACCATGTCATGATGGCGCGCGTCCATAATCTCGACATCGGCACCAAGCTGCTGCCAAAAACTACGTAGCCGCTCGACGGCTGCTTCCGGCGCATGTTCGGGCGGTGTTAATATGCACCAGCGGCCCTTGAACAAGGTCGAGAAACCGGCGTCGGGGCCACTTTTTTCGGTACCTGCAACGGGATGTGCAGGGATAATTGTTGCTGTCGGCAGAACAGCGGTCAATGCGTCGACGACGCTTTGCTTGCACGATCCGACGTCGCTGACAATAGCGTCGGTGGGTAGGTCGGCTGCAAATTCGGCGGCCACAGCGCCCATCGCGCCAACGGGCACGCATAGGATGACCAGGTCGGCGTCGATTACTGACGCGCCTGCCGTATCGGTAACATCGTCGCAAATGCCCAACGCAAATGCGCGCGCGCGCACCACAGGATCTGCATCATGCCCTATAATGCGCACAGAAGGCATCTGCGCCCTGACGGCGCGTGCGACCGACGAGCCGATAAGGCCCAGCCCAATGATTGTAAGGCGCGCAAAAGGAAGCATTACACGCTATCGCCCAGAATTTTGCGCAAGGCAGCCATCACGCCGCGATTTTCATCCTCCGTGCCAATCGTGATCCGCAAGCCATTGCCAAGGCCCTGCCCCGGCAGCCAACGCACGATATATCCTTCGGCCATCAATCCGTTATAGGCGACCTCTGCGCTGCATTTACCCTCGAACAGGACCATCAGGAAATTCGCCCATGATGGTATCGCCCGCAACCCATAGTTGGAAAGCGATGCAAACTCCTCTGCCATCCATGCGCGCCATTCGGCATTATGCTGGCGGCTGCGCGTGACAAATTCGGTATCCGCAAGCGCAGCGATGGCCGCAGCTTGGCCAGCCGTTGTGACGTTGAACGGCGCGCGCACGCGGTTGAGCGTTGCGATAAGGCCAGGATGCCCATAGCACCAACCAATGCGTTCTGCGGCAAGGCCGAAGATTTTCGAGAAGGTGCGGGTGATAAGCACATTGTCGTGCCGGCGGGCCAGTTCCAAAGCGGCTGGGCCGTCATCGTCAAGATATTCGCCATAGGCTTGGTCAAGCACCAGTACGCAATTGCCGGGTAGACCGGCATGCAGCCGCGCCAATTCGCTGTCATCGCAATGCGTGCCGGTTGGATTGTTAGGGTTGGCCACAAAAACCACACGCGTCTTGTCAGTGACCAGCGCAAGCAGCGCATCAACGTCCGTGCCATAGTCCTTGTCAGGGGCAACAATAGTATTTGCCGCTGCCTTGCGCGCAGCAATGTCGTAAACTGAAAAGCCATAGCGGACATAAATGATATCATCGCCAGCGCCCGCATAACCCATGGCGATCAGGTTCAACAACTCGTCTGAACCCGTTCCGCAGACGATCTGATCGCTGTCGATTTCATACACCGCGCCGAGTGCTTCGCGCAACATTGTGCTCGCTGGGTCAGGGTAGCGCGCCAGCGAAGCGCTTTTGTCTGCCAGCGCAGCAGCAGCATCTGGGCTACATCCCAACGGATTTTCGTTCGCGGACAGCTTAATCAATATACGGCCATCGTCCGACTTTGCTTTGCCGGGCGTATAGGCGCTGATCGCTTCGATCCATGGTTTGGCTACTGGCGTGTTCATGCCAGCGGCCATAGCGGCGACAGCAACGAAGCGCAACGTGTCGCCAATCGGCAAGCGGTTCTTTTACGAGTTTGGGTTGTTTCGCGCGAAACCGCTGATATGGCTATCGATATGGATGGAGATACGCGTTTCGGACTTGATAGAAAAGCGACGCTGCTTGGGCCAGTACGGCTCGACAGCGGCGCAGAATTTGCGCCTGTCGAATGTGCGTATGAAACCTATGGCACGCTGAATGCAGACAAATCCAATGCCATCCTGATTTGCCACGCGCTCACGGGCGACCAATATGTGGCGTCAACACATCCTGTAACCGGCAAAGCTGGCTGGTGGGTGCGGATGGTTGGTCCCGGCAAGCCCATTGACCCTGCACGCCATTGCATCATCAGCATAAACGTCATGGGCAGTTGTATGGGCTCGTCCGGTCCCGCCAGCATCGACCTCACTACAGGCGCGCCTTACGCAATGGGCTTTCCAGTCATCACCATCGCCGACATGGTCCGCGCCCAAGCCCTTTTGCTTGACTATCTGGGCATAGACATTTTGGAGGCCGTGGTGGGCGGCTCGATGGGGGGAATGCAGGCGTTAAGCTGGGCCGCCTCATGCCCTGAACGCGTCCGATCGGCGGTTATCATTGCCTCCACGGCCCGGCATTCCGCACAGAATATCGCCTTTCATGAGGTTGGCCGTCAGGCGATCATGGCCGATCCCGGCTGGAACAACGGCGCTTATTATGGACGCGAAGCTCCGAGTGCTGGCCTTGCTGTTGCGCGTATGGCAGCGCACATCACCTATTTGTCGGAAGAAGGCCTGACCGAGAAATTTGGCCGGCGGTTGCAAAACCGCGATGCGAAAAGCTTTGGCTTTGACGCCGATTTTCAGGTCGAAAGCTATTTGCGTCACCAAGGCTTAAGTTTTGTCGACCGGTTTGACGCCAATAGCTATCTCTACATCACCCGTGCCATGGATTATTTCGACTTGGCCGAACCGCATGACGGCGTGCTGGCAAAAACTTTTGCGGGCACCAAAACCCGTTTCTGCCTGATTAGCTTCGACAGCGACTGGCTTTACCCCACTGCGGAATCGCGGCGTATCGTCCACGCGCTCAATGCCGCAGGTGCAGCGGCCAGTTTTGTTGAGCTTTCCAGCCCCTTTGGCCATGACGCTTTCCTGTTGGAGGCACCTGAAATGAACCGCATCGTCGATGGCTTTTTGCGCGCAGGGGCAGGTAAATGACGGCGCTGCGTCCCGACCTTGCGATCATCGCCAGAGAAGTGCGCGCGAACGCCCGCATATTGGATGTAGGCTGCGGTGACGGCCTTTTGATGGCCGCCCTACGCGACACAAAGGGCGTCGACGCGCGCGGTATGGAGTTGAATGCACGCGATGTCGCCACTGCCGTCGCGCGCGGGGTATCGGTGGTTCAGGGCGACGCCGATATCGATTTGGCCTATTACCCCGATGGCAGCTTTGACTACGCCATTCTCAGCCAGACACTGCAGACAACCAAAAGGCCGGATCTGGTGCTTGACCACCTCCTGCGCATCGGACGGCAGGCCTTTGTATCCTTCCCCAATTTCGGGCAATGGCGCATCCGTTTTGCCCATATGTTTGGCGGACGGATGCCTGTGACAGAGCAGCTTCCCGACCGTTGGTATGACACGCCCAACATCCACCATGTGACCATCGACGACTTCCGTAGCTTATTGGACGAACGGAATATCAAGATTGAAGGCCAATGGTTTCTGTCAGGTGACAAGCCGCGTAATGAGCGCCTTGCCAATCTGCTCGCGCAACATGCGGTGTTCCTACTGCGTCGGGATTAGGGAATTCTGACAGCCATCTGTTTGGCCAATATCAAGTTCCTCCAATGTCCTATATTTCATTGATTTTTGTAAAATTGGTGTGGCTTTTATTATGCCCATTTCGTTCGCGCCCACAGGCGGGGGCTCGAGTAGTTTAATGCAGTGCCCAATTGCGACAACCTATTGGGCAACCCTCAACTATAATGCCTGTTGCGCCGACCAACGGGCTTTGCTACGGGCCACGTCCTACCTGTCTAGGCGCGTGCGGCCATGGCGGAATTGGTAGACGCGCAACGTTGAGGTCGTTGTGGGCGAAAGCCCGTGGAAGTTCGAGTCTTCTTGGCCGCACCAGACAGCCGTTTTCGGCAGTTCCCTGTTATTCCCAGACATTTTGCTAAGCCCTAGGTTTTCTGATGTTTATCGTGCCTATCGACCTTCAGGCATTCCTTGTGTTCGTCCCTAGCCCGTCTCTTTTGGGGCATTTTTGGGGGCATATCGCTAAAACGAACTTTGGGGGATTTATACCACTCACCGTTTTGCAGATTGCAGCGTTGCACCCGCTTAATAAGTCTTACCGCAAGGCAGATTAGATTTGCGTAGCGGTCCCCGCAACGGCGTAAAGGGTCACCAAAATTCCGGCTATTAGTCCGCCAAGGCGATGGCTGCCCGTGCGTTGCCACGTAAAAATCGCGATGATGGCCACTGCAATGAGCACCGGCACGAACTGTATCGCGATGACCGTGCTGAGAGGATCAAATGCAGTGACGAGCGAACCGGTCATAAACAACACGCCGTAGATTGCCGCCAGCATTACAATGAAGCCCGTCGTAAGCGTCAATATTGCGGCGATATACCGAAGCCCGGCCGTGTCACCGCGCACTGTCGCGCTGGCCAATGATCTGGTTGTCACCAGAAAGGCAAGCGTCAGCGGCACAACGTAGATTGCAGCAACCCCCCATTGGCTGAAGCTGGGAAGCTTAACCGCGACGACCCAAAACCGAAAATCTGTTTGGAACAACTGGTCAACGAGCAGAAGCGCGGCGTATCCCGCTGCCACTGTCGCTACCGCTAACAAAATTGATTTGAACCAGTCTGATTGATGCGTGCCAGCGGGGCGACGCATGAAACGGCCTATCAACAGGCTCAAGCCAGCGCTGGTTAAAGCCCAGAGTGTAATTTGCGTCGTCACCGCCTGCGGTAGCCATTGCGACGCAGGAAGAAGAAGATACGCCGCAATGAACGTTGGGAAAAATAACAACGCAGGCAGCCCGGTGCTTAACGCAATACCCTTCCACCAAGCGCCATCACGATCTACCCCCGCTGGGATTGGTGCGGCATGCAGCGAAGCAAAAATCGGTAATCGGATAAGCGCATCAAAGGTTCCGAGCAGGATCATGACGAACCCGATAAGCCCAATTCCCGTGCCAACTTCCTTCCAATACCAAATCTGATCGCTTGCGGGTCTTTGCGTACCGCCGACCAGCGTAGCACCAAACCATTCGATCGCGTTTCCAATGGCGGCCGTTGAGATATGATCGCCGGGATGGGTCGTATTGGGCTGATATAGCTTTCGCGCGGTCCCATCCTTGATAGAACCATATAGACGATTTTCTACAACTGGAGCTTGCGTACCAAACACGGATTGAAGCTTGCTGCTCGACGCGACATCTTTCGCACGGGCAACGCCCCACATCAAATTTGAGAACTCATCAAAGCGGCTAAAAACGATACCGACATTGCGCGGCCAAGTGGGTGAGCCTTCCTGCGCAAAAGGAGCGCCTGTCGAGGATCCCTCTAGCACCATCGATGTGTAAGCTGTCGGCATGGCAGCGGCAGCAGCAAGCACCGTCCAGCCGCCCATGCTATGTCCTTCCAGGCCGATCTGACGTTTATCGACCATCGATAAAGATCGCAAATATCTAAGACCATCTGGCCCACCAAAACCATTTGAGAAGGCGGCGCCTTGGCTATAGCCGTGCCCCGTCTGATCCAGTGACAAAACGACGTAGCCTCTACGGGCGAATTCGATGGCAAAACCGTCCTGCGTCTCGCGCGAGTTTATATAGCCGTGGACCGCAAGAATGCCGGGCGCAGGGGTCGCAGGGGCGGCGTTTTTCGGGATATACAGCAAGGCGCTCATGACCGTGCCATTTGTGCCGGCAAACCGAATGTCGCTAACGGTTGTACCATCCGCCGTCCGAATGCTTTGAGCGATTAATGCACCTGCCAAAACGATGGCCAACCCAACCAAAATCAGCCACCCGCGGCGTTTTGTGACTATGGCGTGACCCAACTTTTGACCTGTGACCTGCAACCGCAACACCCCCGTTTAGCCTTCTGTGCACAATCGTAAACCAGTGGCGGTGACGTTGCAACTATTCGTCAGACGTGACGCGGATAACAAAATTCCGATGTTTGTGCGTTCCGCCCTTCAGGTTGTCGGCTGGCCCTGTTTCAATATTTGCGATTGCAGTGATAAGGAACATTGCCGCGCGCGAAATTAGCCTATGCTCTGGCTTTCGCGGGCGCGGTCTCAGGCATGCGCCAAAACACTATGATCACGCATAAGGCAACACATGCTATCATTGCGCCAGGTGCAGCGGCCCACCCACTTTTGGTCACCAACAAATGTGCCACCAACGGCGTGAGGCCGCCGAATATGGCCGTTGCAGTTGTCGCGCCCAATGCCAGGCCGCTGAGTCTCCCCTCGCCGGGAAATTGCTCGGCAGTCGTGACGGCGCCGACAGCGCTTACTGCGCCGCCGAGTGCAGCCAAAACAATTGCACCCGCCCAAGTCGTAGCCCCACCATTAACCATCACTGCAAACATGCCCGTTGGAAGTAATATGCCACCAAGTGCCAACGCAATGAGTATGGGACGACGACCAAAACGGTCGGACGCAAGCCCTATTATTGGGGTCACGAGGATTACCGTCAGCGCAGCAAGGACAGAGATCGAAAGCGCGCGTGCCTCCGGCATGGTGCCAGTGGCATCAAGGAACGCCGGCACATAGGTAATGCCGACATAATATGTGATGGAACCCAGCGCCGAGATTGCAAAGCCGCGTGCAATTGCGCTGCGGTGTCGCGTCAAGGTCTGCCGGATCGGTTTTTCCGGCACCGTGCCGGCATCGCGCTGCCTGAGGAATTCGGGCGTTTCTTCTAGGGTTGCGCGGGTTATCAGGACCAAGCCAGCAAGCGCTGCGCCGAACAGAAAGGGTAGGCGCCATCCCCATGATACAAGCGCATCTTCGGGCACAGCCCAAATGGTCAGCGCCGCCGCACCGGCCGCCAGCAGCGCACCAATCTCGCTTGCCGCGGATGCCCAGCTGGTCATCAATCCGCGACGACTGTCTTTCGCTCCTTCCAACAGGTAAGCGACAACGCCGGTATATTCGCCACCAACCGAGAATGACATCAAACAGCGCAGTGCGATTAGTAGCAAGCCAGCAAGCGGGCCAATCTGATCATAAGTTGGCAACATAGCGGTTGCGAGCATCGCTATCGTCATCAAAGCCATCGAACGCAGCATCGTTAACCGCCGGCCCAGACGATCTCCAAAATGCCCAAAAACCAGGGCTCCGACGGGCCGCATCAGGTAAGCGATGGCAAAGCCCCCGAGCGTTTCCGTCATAGACTGTGGACCAGTTCCGAAGAACACGCGCGCCACTACGGTCGAAAAATAAAGATATAGTGTGAAATCATACCATTCAACAACGGTCGAAAGGCCGGCGATAACCATCGATCGACGCGACATCGGGGCGCGCAAAGCAGGGGAGGCAACGGGCGCGTTTTGGTAAATGATTTCAGCCACGAGACAAGTTGGCGAATTTTGCAGCTGGTGACAAGGCTCCTTGGCCAGTGACCAGAGCCTTTCACAAAGCCTTGGGGCTCCTTACCGGCGGCATAACATGTCTGCAGGGACGGCGTTTGATTCCTAGCTAATCGCAAGCACGCTCGTCAGGATGATCCGGACCAGTTCGGCGTGCCCGCGCGCACCAGTCTTCGCGTAGATTTTTTTCGAATAATTGCGTGCGGTCTCTACCGTCAAACCCAGAGCATCCGCAGCCTCGGATATCGTTGTTGCCTGCGCCAGCATCCAGGCCAGCCGCGCTTCGCTTGGCAGCAGCCCAAATAGGTCGACCAATTGTTCGCAGCGGTCAGCCTGTGAGCGCCGGTCGCCGCTGATATAGACGATCGCAACGGGGGCTTGGCTGCCCGCAAAAGCGGGAGCCTGCACAGGCGTTACCAGCATTTCGACCCAAGGGTCTTTGCTAAGGTTGAACGCCTTCGGCCGCGCATCGCGATTGACAGCGAAGTCCTTCAGCAAAGCGGTCAGCTTCCGGTCAATATTCGGTGATGCAGGTACCAGCCGGTCGTACCGCCCGCGCCGGAGCAATGTACCCCATTGAAATAGCTGCTCGACATTGTCCGTCGTATCCATGATCCGGCAACCGGCATCGAGCGACAACCAGCCCATTTTGAGCCGGTCGAAGGCCTGCCCAGTCACCGATGACCTGAACCGTTCGCGTTCCAATGTGGCAAAACTGCGCAGCGCAATCCGCAAATGCGGCGCAAGCGCGGTCAGCAGCGCGCCGGTCGCAGATCCAATCTCGCGTCCGCCCGAACAGCCAAGCCACAGGTCAATCCCACCCGGCTCAGTGACGCGGATCGATCGCATTTTAGTCAACCCCTGCGGCAGCATGGCCTTTTCGTAGTATGCCTGCTGCCGCGCGTCGGTCGGGTCGATCAACTCTTCGAGCGAATAGGCTCGGTCGGGCCGCATTGTGCGGTAGGGAAAGGGATCGCGCATCTCTCCATCGGCAATAAGTTTGCGGACCTCCGTCGACGGCGGGTCGCCCGCATACAGCTCGACCACCGCATCCTCCTCAACCGGCCTGAAGATCAAGGTGGTAAAGCGTGCGCCGGTTTTTGCGCGCAACTGATTCAGGAAACCGCTCCAAAGAGGCGTTTCAAACATGCCTTCGTGCAAGGCTTGCAACAGTCCATCATCGTCAACGCGCATAATGCGCTCTATATCCTCCCAAATGGGAGGTTCAAGCAAATAGAGCATATGTCAGTTGTTTCGGGGTAACGAACAAAAGGAACCTGCCCGTTTATGACGCGCACATTGACCCATCTGGAACGGCTTGAGGCCGAAGCGATCCACATCATGCGTGAAGTCGTCTCCGAATTAGAAAAGCCTGTGATGCTGTATAGCGTCGGTAAGGACAGCGCGGTAATGCTGCATCTCGCGCGCAAGGCGTTTTATCCCTCACCGCCGCCCTTCCCGCTGCTGCATGTAGATACTACGTGGAAGTTTCAGGAAATGTATAAATTGCGCGACCGCATGGCACAGGAAAGTGGCATGGAACTGCTGGTCTATCGCAATCAAGAGGCGATGGACCGCGGTATCAACCCGTTCGACCACGGACCGCTACACACCGACATGTGGAAGACCGAAGGGCTGAAACAGGCGCTCGACAAATATGGCTTCGACGTCGCATTTGGCGGCGCCCGGCGCGACGAGGAAAAATCGCGTGCAAAAGAACGTATCTTCTCTTTCCGCACTGCAACGCATGGTTGGGACCCAAAGAACCAGCGGCCCGAATTGTGGAACCTTTACAATACGCGCAAAGCCAAGAGCGAGAGCATCCGTGTCTTTCCGATCTCGAACTGGACTGAACTTGACATCTGGCAGTATATTCACCTCGAGAACATTCCCATCGTTCCCCTTTATTTCAGCGCCAAGCGACCCACTTATGTGCACGATGGGCAATTGTTCATGGCGGACGACATTGAACGGCTTGAAAAGGTTATGGGCAAGCGCCCTGAGATTACCGAACGCTCGATCCGTTTCCGCACCTTAGGCTGTTTCCCGTTGACGGGAGCCGTCGAAAGTGACGCGAAAACCTTGCCAGAAGTCATTAAGGAAATGCTGCTTACCACCACCAGCGAACGACAGGGCCGCGTTATCGATAAGGATGGCGGCGACGCCAGTATGGAGAAGAAAAAACAGGAGGGCTATTTCTGATGTCGGACACGGACACCATCTATAAAACTGACGCCCTCATCGCACAGGATATCGACGCCTATCTCGATACGCATCAGCATAAAAGCCTGCTGCGCTTCATCACGTGCGGCTCGGTCGATGACGGTAAATCGACGTTGATAGGGCGGCTGCTTTACGACAGCAAAATGATCTTCGAGGACCAACTCGAAGCTTTACAGGCAGACAGCAAGCGCGTCGGCACGCAGGGTCAGGAAATCGACTTCGCACTTCTGGTTGATGGCCTTGCCGCAGAGCGCGAACAGGGCATCACCATCGATGTCGCCTACCGCTTTTTTGCTACCGAGAAACGCAAGTTCATCGTCGCCGATTGCCCGGGGCATGAGCAGTATACGCGTAACATGTTTACCGGTGCCTCAACCGCGGATCTTGCCATCATGATGATCGACGCGCGCAAAGGTGTATTGGTACAAACGCGGCGGCACAGCTATTTGTGCAACCTCATCGGCATCAAAAACATCGTTCTCGCTGTGAACAAGATGGATCTGGTCGATTACAGCCAGCAGGTTTATGACGAGATTGTCGCCGATTACACTGCCTTTGCCCATGAAATCGGCATCAAAAGCTTCACCGCCATGCCTATTTCGGGTTTCAAGGGCGACAATATCACGTCGTTGAGCGAAAATACCCCGTGGTTTACTGGCAAGCCGCTGATCGATTATCTGGAAAGCGTTGAGTTGGATTTGACGTTGGACCAGACAAAGCCGTTCCGCATGCCCGTACAATGGGTCAACCGGCCCAATCTTGACTTCCGTGGGTTTTCGGGCCTCATTTCAACCGGCAGCGTCAAGCCGGGTGATGCCATTCGCGTTTTGCCATCGGGCAAAACCTCGACCATTACCAAAATCGTAACGCTCGATGGTGAACTCGATGAAGCCGTTGCTGGACAGTCGGTCACCATCTGTTTTGCAGACGAAGTCGATTGTTCACGCGGCAATGTTATTGCGGTTGCGGATGCCCCTCCCGAAGTATCCGATCAGTTCGAGGCGACTATCGTTTGGATGGACGACGATCCGCTTCACGTTGGCCGCGCATACTGGCTGAAACTAGGAACGCAGACCGTATCAGTCACGGTTCAACAGCCCAAACATACGGTCAACGTCAACACAATGGAGCATCTAGCGGCCAAGACGCTAGAGCTAAACGCCATCGGTGTAGCCGAACTGGCAACCGACAAACCGATTGTATTCGAACCCTATGCCCTCAGCAGAACGTTAGGCGGTTTCATCCTGATCGACAAGATCACCAATCGCACAGTTGGGGCAGGGATGCTGCATTTCAGCCTTCGCCGTGCCCAGAATGTGCATTGGCAGGCAACCGACATTGGTCGCGAGGAACACGCCAATCTGAAGAACCAGAAAGCGCGTGTTTTGTGGTTCACGGGACTATCGGGTTCAGGTAAATCGACCATCGCCAATGAGGTCGAGAAATCATTGAACCTGATGAACCGCCACACCTTCCTTCTCGATGGCGATAATGTGCGGCACGGGCTCAATAAGGACTTGGGCTTTACCGAGGCCGACCGGATCGAAAATATCCGGCGTGTCGGTGAAGTCGCCAAGCTTATGGCGGATGCCGGGCTGATCGTCCTTACCGCCTTCATTTCGCCGTTCCGGGTAGAACGCGACATGGTGCGCGCCATGCTGCCCGATGCCGAATTTATAGAGATTTTCGTCGATACGCCACTTGAGGTCGCCGAAGCCCGCGATGTAAAGGGGCTCTATAAAAAGGCCCGCTCGGGCGCGCTCAAAAACTTCACAGGGATCGACAGTCCCTATGAACCGCCGCTCAACCCCGAAATCCGCGTCAACACCGTGGAGATGACGGCAACCGAGGCTGCCGAGTATATCGTCCGCCAGATCATGCCGCTTAAATGAGCGCCGCAATGAACGACGCAGAGCTCGCGGCGCATCTGGCGCAGGTTGCAGGTAAGCTGCTCCTCGATGTGCGCGCTTCCGGCGTGCTTTCGGGACAAGCACTCGGCAAGGCTGGGGATGAGACCGCCAACGAGTTCCTTTGCCATGCTCTCCGCACGCAACGCCCCGATGACGGATTATTGTCCGAAGAGGAAAAGGACAATCTCAAGCGCCTCTCAAAGTCGCGCGTTTGGATCATCGATCCAGTCGACGGCACCCGAGAATATGGCGAAGAACGGACGGACTGGGCGGTGCATGTGGCGCTAGCCATCGACGGCAGACCTGAAATTGGCGCAGTCGCCCTGCCCGGTCTTGACCTGGTATTGCGCACCGATCGGCCATTACCGCTAGCACCTTGCCCGAAAACGCCGCGCATGGTTGTCAGCCGCACTCGGCCAGCCAAGGAAGCGCTGGACGTCGCAGAAAAAATTGGCGCCGAACTGATCCCGATGGGCAGCGCAGGCGCAAAGGCCATGGCGATCGTGCGCGGTGATGCCGAAATCTACCTGCATACGGGCGGTCAATATGAATGGGATAGCTGCGCGCCCGCAGCGGTCGCTTTAGCTTATGGTCTTCATGTCAGCCGAATTGACGGCAGTCCGATGATCTACAATCAAGCGGATGTCTACATGCCAGACCTGTTGATATGCCGCCCCGAATGGGCTGAGCGGGTGTTGTCGTTATTGGGGTAAGGGGCGCGGGTTGGGGTGGGATCGCCCTTATGCTTGCTGCGGCTCAAAGGCCGTGTTGAAAAAACCGCTATATGTCGCAAGAGCGGCACATGCCGCTTTGGCTAGGTTTTCCTCGTCCCGTTCCGACAACTCGAGGCGATCTAGCTGATCTCGAAAAGCTTGCCATACTGACCCGCTCGCTTCGGAGCTGAAATCGATGCTCGGCGCCGAAGGTGTGTCGACAAACAATCGCGTCAATCCACGATCAACAAACTCTGTAGCGTAAAGCCAACCAAGCCGAGGCAATAGCCCGCCAGGAAGCCGCCGGGCGTAAAACAATGTTGGCAAATCTGTTTCAACCTGTCTGCTGTTTAGCTGCCGCTTAAAGGATCCTATTTCCTGTTCGCTCAGAAACGAAAAAAGCATGCGTTTTAAGTTCGTATCATCATAAATCGGCGCCACCAGATGAAAGAATTGCAGATGGGCGTCGAGCAACCGCTGGCAACGGACTTCGTTAGCCGTTGGCTGATGGGAGTCGATGCACGCAACGATGGTCTCACGGGCGCTGGCGGTCTTTACCGCCAACCACCGCGAGAGTGTCCAACAACTAGGTGACAGATCGGTCATTTGAACTTCGAACTCGGTCCTTACTGCGTAAGCTATTGGAGGCGGGCGCCTGAAAACTGATAGCCGTGCCGATATCAGGCCTTAGCTTTCAGGCTCTCTGCAACTGCCACATTATGCCGTTCGAGCGCCGCGACAATCTTGCCTTCGCCTTCCAACGCGCCCCAGAACATCGGGCCGCCGCGATAGATCGGCCAGCCATAGCCATAGATCCAGACGACATCGATATCCGACGCGCGCTGGGCTTTGCCTTCTTCAAGGATTTTATAGCCTTCGTTGACCATGGGGTAGAGTGTGCGTTCGACGATTTCCTGATCGCTGATCTCACGCTTGGGCAAGTTGGACGTTGCGCGGAACTCTTCTATGATCGCAAGTGCCTCGGCACTTGGGGTGCCAACGCGCTTTTCATCATAATCGTAAAATCCCTTGCTGTTTTTCTGACCAAAACGGCCAGCCGCACACAGCGCATCGCGGATGGTTTCGACCTTTGATGGGTCACGGTGCCAACCGATATCAAGACCAGCCAAATCGCTCATTTGGAACGGCCCCATGGGCATGCCGAAATCCGTGTGCACTTTGTCGATCTGCGCAGGGGTAGCGCCTTCCAAAAGCAGCTGCATCGCCGGCTGCTGGCGTGTTGACAGCATACGGTTGCCAATAAAGCCATGGCAGACACCCGCGACCACGGCGACCTTGCCGATTGTCTTGCCGATCGCCATTGCAGTGGCAAGAACGTCAGGTGCGGTTTTGTCGCCGCGCACAACTTCAAGCAGCTTCATCACATTGGCTGGCGAAAAGAAATGCATGCCAACCACATCTTGCGGACGCGATGTGGTTGCGGCGATTTCATCGATATCAAGATAGGATGTATTCGACGCCAGAATCGCACCAGGTTTGCAGATGGCGTCAAGCTTGCCGAACACCTCTTTCTTGACGTCCATGCTCTCATACACCGCTTCGATAACCAGATCGCAGTCGGCCAGATCATTTAGCGTTAGCGATGGCGTCAGCAAGGCCATCATGCCCTCCACTTGCTCTTGCGAGAAGCGTCCCTTGGCGGCGCTGTTTTCATAATTTTTGCGGATAACACCAACACCGCGGACCAGATTTTCCTGCACCATTTCGACAATGGTTACGGCGATGCCCTTGGACAGAAAGTTCATCGAAATGCCGCCGCCCATGGTGCCTGCACCAATGACGCCGACTTTCTTGATTTCGCGCAAGGGAATGTCTTTCGAAAGCCCGTCAATTTTAGCTGCTTGCCGTTCGGCAAAGAACATATGACGTTGCGCCGCTGATTGTGATCCGCCCATCAGCTTCAAGAATTCTGCCCGTTCGAATTTTACGCCCTCTTCAAACGGAAGCCGTGTTGCCGCCTCTAAGCAAGCAAGGTTGGCATAAGGTGCGTCAAAACCTTTCCATTTTTTAGCATTAGCAGTTTTGAGTTGTTCAACGACGGCAACATCGCCGTGTACAGGACGATCGCGGGTTGGCCGTGGCCCTGCAGATATCAGTTCGCGCGCGTAGGCAATCGCGTCTTCGGCAAGGCTATCTTCGCCTGCCAACCGGTCCACAAGTCCAATGGACGCCGCCTTTGTCGCAGACAAGGGTTCACCAAGTGCGCACATAGTTGCCGCGGCCTCAACCCCAACTACGCGCGGCAGCCTCTGCGTCCCTCCAGCACCTGGCAGAAGGCCAAGCTTGACCTCGGGTACCCCAAGGCGCGCAGAGGGGACGGCAATGCGGTAATGGCACACAAGGGCGGTTTCCAGACCCCCGCCCAGCGCAGTACCATGAATGGCCGCGACGACAGGCTTGCCGGCGGCTTCAACCATGTTCAGTACGATGTTGAGATCCGGCCCTTGCGGTGGCTTGCCAAATTCTGTGATGTCGGCACCTGCGATAAAGGTTGAACCGGCACAACGCAGGACAATGGCCTTCACACTGCCATCCGAAAGTCCCTGTTCGAAACCATCTTTCAGCCCCTGACGGACGTGCCATGAAAGCGCGTTGACGGGAGAATTATCGACAAGGACGACAAGGACGTCGTCGCATTTCTGCGTGGTCACGGATTGCACAGGCTGCTCCTAAAATTGCGGATCAGCACTTATCATCGCCGAGCGCCGCATGAAGAATAAACGGATGATATCCCTAATATGTTTTTGGTTTGCTTTGCAATGCCGCGGCAACATTTTCATCTGCACCGCTTCTAACCAATCCATTGCTGCCACTGTAGAATGGTGCAGTCGGAGGATCATCGGCGTTGAATTTCACCGCCTCTTGTCATTGGCTGAATTCGCCGACTGGATTGCCACAGACTGAACTGACGGATTAGTCCTTTAGAGTTTGGATAATCGCGGAAAAGTCCAAACCGCCTTTGCCTGCCGCGTCGAATTTTTCATATAGCTCTGCGGCCCGCAGCCCCATGGGCACATCTGCGTCCACCAAGCTTGCGGCCTCCATCGCCAGCTTAAGGTCCTTCAGCATCAATGCCGTGGCAAAGCCGCCCTGGTAGTCATTATCAGCCGGCGTCGTTGGCCCAACACCCGGAACCGGACAATAGCTTGTCATCGACCAATTCTGACCCGAAGCCTTTGACGAGATGTCGTAAAAAGTCTGGAGATCAAGGCCAAGCTTTTCGGCCATGGCAAAGGTCTCGCAGGTCGCGATCATTGATGCACCCAGCAGCATATTGTTGCAGATCTTCGCCGCCTGTCCCGCGCCAGACGCGCCAGCATGAATGACGGCCTTGCCCATGGCGGCCAATATCGGTTGCGCGCGCGCAAAGGCGGCATCCGTGCCACCCACCATGAAGGTCAGGGTTCCGCCATTGGCGGCGGCAATCCCGCCCGACACCGGCGCATCGACCATTTCATAGCCAGCTGCGACAGCCGCAGCTGTCACACTGCGCGCAGTGCCAACGTCAATGGTCGAACAATCGAGCAGTATCGTGCCGGTGGAAGCATGACCTAATATGTCGTTCTCAAAAACGCTGGCGACGATCTTCCCATTGGGCAACATCGACACAACTGCATCCACGCCGACGACAGCTTCACGTACAGACGTAAAAGTCGCGCACCCATTATCCCTCGCGCGCGTTAGAGCTTCGGGCGACAGGTCAAAGGCGTTTACTGCATGTCCTGCCTTGACGAGGTTAGCAGCCATGCCGCCACCCATGTTACCAAGCCCTACAAAAGCTACTTTCATTTGCCTTACCCTATTGTCGGAATGATTTCGTCCGCCGCCCCTGCACGTGTCGGCTCCTTATTGCAACCACAGCTTATTATTATATTTTGAATGTGCGCAACGTTGGATATATGCGTCGGGTATTTCCCCCCATTGCATCTTCGGGAGCATCCATCATTACCTTTTTAGTTCAGACATGCTTTGTACCGCTGGTAATGGCTGCGGCCGCCCTCTACGCGCAGGATGCCGCAGAAACGATCATTGTCACTGGAAAAGGGCTCGACCAGACTAAGGGCGATCCAGCCTATGGTTCGGTTGAAATCGACCGCGCGCGATTGACAAGCGAGGCATCGGGGCGCATCGAAAATGTCCTCGCTGACGTCGCAGGGTTTCAGCAGTTCCGCCGATCCGACAGCCGTTCGGCCAACCCGTCCGCACAGGGCGCAACGCTACGCGCGCTTGGCGGCAACGCCTCTAGCCGAACGCTCGTTCTGCTCGATGGCGTGCCGCAGGCCGACCCGTTTTTCGGCTATATCCCTTTTAGCGCGATTGCACCGGAACGCCTTTCTTCAGTCCGCGTGACGCGTGGCGGCGGCAATGGTGCTTTTGGTGCAGGCGCCGTGGCTGGCACTATTGAACTGGGCAGTGCGGGACGCACCGAATTGCCCGACGCATCTTTATCGGCATTTTACGGAAACAACAATGCAACCGAACTATCCGCTAGCCTAGCAACAGAACTCGGCGCCGGGTTTGTTACCCTTTCGGGACGCTGGGACCGCGGCGACGGGTTCTTCACCACGCCGATTGCAGTACGCCAGCCAAGCGACGTGCGTGCGGCTTATGATAGCTGGTCAACGGGCTTGCGGGCGGTCGCACCTTTAAAAGAGGACGTAGAGATCCAATTCCGCGGCCTTATCTTCAAAGACAATCGCACGCTGCGCTTTGCAGGCGCAGACAGCAGCTCCGAAGGGCAGGACGCAAGCATGCGCATTGTCTCGCAAGGCCGCTGGCAAGTCGATGCGCTTGCTTATGTGCAGACACGCAATTTTAATAATATCGTGATCAGCGCCACATCCTTGCGTAAGACGCTTGACCAAAGGAACACGCCATCCACTGGATTGGGTGGGAAAATCGAAATCCGACCGCCTGTTGGCAGCGACCACCAATTACGCATCGGCGCGGATGCCCGATTATCAGACGGTGTTTTATTTGAAGATGCCTACAGTGCAGTAACTGGCCTTGTCACGGCGCGCCGAAATGCAGGTGGTAATACAGCGACCTTTGGCATCTTTGCGGAGAATGATTGGAATATCGGCGCATTGACGCTGACAGGTGGCCTACGGGCAGATCGCTGGACCATCGACAATGGCTTTTTTGCTGAGCGCAGCGCGAATGGCACGGTGGTGCGCGATGACAAATTTGCTAATCGCGCAGACTGGCAGACAAGCGCGCGTGTTGGCGCGCTCTATGCCGCAAGAGATGGCTTTGCCTTGCGTGCGGCGGCCTACACCGGCTTTCGCTTGCCGACGTTGAATGAACTGTACCGGCCTTTTACCGTTTTCCCCGTCGCCACCCGCGCCAATGCAGCATTGAATGTGGAAAAGCTGCGCGGTCTTGAGGCTGGTTTCGATATCCGCTCAGCCAATGGCGTCTCGTTTGGCGCAACCCTATTCTACAACCAGCTGAATGAAGCTATAGCCAATATCACGATTAGTAAGAATTTGCGGCAGCGCGGCAATGTCGATGCCGTCGTCGCGAAGGGCGTTGAACTTTCGGGCGAGGCCGTATTCGGGGATGTGACCATTTCGGGTTCCTACGCCTTTAGCGACAGTCAAGTAAAGGCATCGGGCAGCGCGATTACGCTTAACGGTCTCTCCCCCGCACAAAGCCCGCGTCATGCCGCCAACGCAACGGTCCGCTGGACGCCAAATGCAGGGGCCGTCCTATCGGCAACCGCGCGCTATGTCGGTGCGCAGTTTGAGGATGATCTGGAGAGCAACACGCTACCGTCCGCGCTGACCTTGGACGGCTTCGCACAAATCCCGCTCACAACGCAGGTTGCATTGACGGGGCGTGTCGAAAATATCTTCAATGAAGCGGTGGTGACGCGCAAGGTTGACACGTCCATCGACCTAGGCACGCCCCGCATCTTGTGGATTGGGCTGAAGTTTACGACGCGTTAGACCGCATCGTTTGCGGCTCAACTCGAGCACTGGATCGGAAGCCGTTATAGCCGCCGCCCGCCATCACCAAGGCTCAGAGCTGGAGGCGCAAGCTGGAGACAGGAAAGGCAACCTGATCGGCTTCACTGACGTCGAAATATCATTTCTCGATCAGGTGCGGATGGATTACAACAGTCGGAACGTCGCTCGCACAAGCGAGCATCTACATCCGTACTACGCCACCTTAAGACCGTCGCTGGCGCGACCCGGAAATCTTCCAGTTGCACGTTTCTACTAAACTACAACAAGACGGGTGTATAATGCAAAATTGGCATCTTGTCAGCAGGTTTATAGGGGTTTAGGGACGGTCTCGGTTAAATCATATCAAGCACAAACAATAGTTAAGTAAATTTTAGGAGTGGATTACATGGCCCATGCAGCAACCCTTGAGCATCCCGTCGAAAATAGCGACGCCGCTGAAGTTGCCGCGCTAGTCGCTCGTTCGCGTGCAGCTCAAGCGCAGATTGAGCATTACACTCAAGCGCAAGTTGACGCACTGATCCGTGCGATGGTGTGGGCGGTGGCGAAGCCGGGGGTTGCGGAAAAGATCGCCCAGCATACAGTCGATGAGACGCAGCTTGGCAATTACGATGGCAAGTTCCTCAAGATTTTCCGCAAAACTCGCGCGACTTTGTTTGATATTATCGACGATAAATCCGTCGGCGTAATCGAAGAAGATACCGCTCGCAACATCGTCAAAATCGCCAAGCCTGTTGGTGTAATCGGCGCGCTCTCTCCCTCCACTAATCCCGAAGCGACGCCAGTCATCAAGGCGATCTCAGCAGTTAAGGGCCGCAACTCGATCATTGTAGCTCCGCACCCGCGCGCAAAATTGACTAACAAGCTAATCTGCGATTTGATGCGCGAAGCGATTGTGAAAATGGGCGCGCCTGCCGATTTGGTGATCAGCATCGATATTCCATCGGTCAACAAAACAAACGAACTGATGATCCAGTGTGACCGTATTCTCGCCACTGGTGGCAGCGCGATGGTAGTGGCCGCCTATTCCAGCGGGACGCCGGCTCTAGGTGTTGGTGCGGGCAATGCGGTGATCACCGTAGACGATACCGCAGATCTTGATGATGCCGCAGAAAAAATCCGCATTTCAAAAACGCTCGATCTTGCTGCAAGCTGTTCATCAGATAATGCGGTGATCCTGCTCGATGCAATTTATGACGAAATGCTTGCCAAATTGCAGTCCAAGGGTGGGCATATCCTTGGTGCGGACGCGAAAGCGAAGTTGCAGAACGTGCTTTGGGAAGATGGCCATATCAATGCCAAGGTTGTGGCGCAGACACCTCAGTTCATTGCCGATTTTGCAGGCTTCAATATCCCCGATGGAACGCAATTCTTTATCGTTCCTGAAACTGGCTATGGTGCAGATCATCCCTTTTCTGGCGAGAAGATGACAGTGACGATGGCATTGTACCGTGCGAAGGACATCGACGAAGCGATCTTCCTCACAAACGCGATCCAAGCCTATCAGGGACAAGGTCATAGCTGTGGCATCTATTCCCGATTAGATGCCAACATCATGAAACTGGCCAATGCCACGCGCACGAGCCGCGTGATGGTTAATCAGCCGCAAGCGGCATCGAACAGTGGCAATTTGTGGAACGGGATGCGCCAAACCTTTTCGCTCGGCTGCGGTTCATGGGGCGGGAACGGTACCAACAATAACATCACCTGGCGCGACCTTATCAATGAAACTTGGGTGTCCAAACCTTTGGTGACGCCGAAGGATTTACCCAGTGATGATGTGCTGTTCGGGGACGTGATAGCAAAGCTAGGGTGATAACCCCCGTCATGGTCAATCAAATTGACCTCCTTGGCCAGCGTTGGATGCAAGTGGAGTTTAGCGGAACCGGAGCGTGGCACTGGCCAAGGATCGGCCTCGGCCCCCGGGTGGGGGTTATAGCCTAGCGAGCTAGGCACGCCTCGCATCATTTAATACGTGGCGGTGGGTGAGAGCTTGTGAACGAACTCTCTCATCGGTGGTGTCAGTCCAATGCGAACTCGTCTCCACTTGGCGCACGACGCCCCAAATCGCGGACACGGACGACCATTAGACCAACGAGCGATGCTGATGATCGGCGCGCAGCTAAATAGTGACAGGCCAATCCGGGAATGGTCGACGATCGAGCTCATTGAGCGCATTAACGATTTGAGGCTCGCCGATGAACCGCCCTTCGCTAAACCTTAGTGAGGAATGTTCATATAAAGCTTTAATACTCTAGCAAGGATCAAACGACCGACAATCGAATACCGGCGCTTGCAACAACACAAGCTCGCCGCCTAATATCAACCCGACTGATGAACCCGCACACTCACGCGTTTTAAGCCGACATAAGTCTAAAATTATCTGACGACGGACAAGGGCCAATTTCGATGAGTGATCTGGCAATAGAACAATCGCCTCTGTTGCAGGCGCCAAACCCGCAACCGCGGCCGATGCTCGGTATCTTGCTACGGCTTGCTGCAATGGTGATGCTCGCAATCATGTTCGTATTGGTGAAGCTCGCGCACCAGCGCGGCATTCACCTTGTCGAGACATTGTTCTGGCGGCAACTGGCCGGTCTACCATTAGTCCTCCTATGGTTGTGGTCGATTGGCAAACCGAATCACATCCGCGCGCGCAATCCGCTTGCCCATGCGTTGCGCGGAATTTTGGGCCTGACATCGATGGCGCTTAACTTTGCGGCGATGATGCTATTGCCAATGGCCGAGGCAACAACCATCAGCTTTGCTGCACCCCTATTCGCCAGCGTTTTGGCCGCCATGCTGCTGGCAGAACCGACCGGGCGTTATCGCTGGTGTGCTGTTGCTTTGGGTTTTTTCGGTGTGTTGCTGACAGTGCAGCCGAGCAACGGTGCGACGCAAGGTATTGGACCATGGATTGCGCTAGCAGGCGCGCTGTTAACTGCATGCACCTTCATCCAGATTCGGCGGATGTCGCAATCGGAGAATGCCGGCGCAATAGTTTTCTGGTTTAGCCTCAGCACATTGGTACCACTCGGCGTTGGAATGCTTTTTGTTGCTCGAGATCACGACTTTGTAGGCTGGTCGATCATTACTGGATTGGCGACCAGCGGAGCAGTTGCGCAACTACTGCTCACCACCTCAATGCGACACGCGTCGGTCGCGACAATTGCTACGATGGATTATACGGGCCTCATCTGGTCTATAACGTTCGGCTACTTTGTTTTCGCAGAAGGACCCGGTCCAGGAATTTGGATTGGTGCACCAATTATCATAGTTGCTGGCCTCACTATAGTGTCGCGCGAACATAAGCTGGTTAATGCCAAGCTCGGGGAAAACTGACCTGATTAACAAAAGTGTGACCAAAGATAGCCCAGGATCGGTTTTTCTGGCCGGACACATTTATCATCGTGCCTAAAATCGGTCGATAGGGGCTATGATGCGCGGAGGAGTTCGGCAGCTATCGGTGATAGCCGTTAGTTATTCAAACCTGAGCTTTGTCAACTAGATCGGCCAGATGCATCTACGTCGCCGCTGATTGCTTGGCATTGGTAATATGCTCTTCGAGTATTGCAGAAGCGCCCGATGCATTCCTCCTTTTCGCATGCAGCTAGTATTTCATTATGTTCATGTTCCGAGACAAGGCAACAGGTTTAACATTGAGCAAACTTGTACGAAGACAATTAATAAGTCTTGTTGACAATTATATCTTAAGCTGAGAGAGGCATGTATATCAGCGTTTCAAGCTGAGTTTCGCCCGGAGAGAGTTATAAAAGAATGAAGCGCCTTACTGATTACGCAACGTTTTCTGACGCAATGGAGCATTTCTCTTCCAAATGCCTGTGGGACCTGATGGATGGCGACGCCGTCCATCTGAACATTGCGCACGAGGCCGTCGACCGGCATGTTGGAACAAATCGCGTTGCAATTCGGGTAGCCCATGCAGACGGCAGCGATGAGGTAATAACCTTTGATGAACTTTCGCGCTTGTCGTCCCGGATCGCGAATTGGCTGATCGCAGAAGGCATAGAGAAGGGTGATCGGGTCGGGATCATGCTCGATCCCTCGCTGGCTTTCTATGGCTGTCTATTCGGAGCCATCAAGGCCGGTGCGATTGCCGTTCCTTTGTTTACTCTCTTTGGAATCGACGCAATAAAGGCCCGGGTCGAAGATTGTGGGGCCAAAATTTTGATCGTCTGTGAGGAGAAAATAGAAGCGGCCCAGCAGATTGACGATCTGACGGTGATTGTGGGCAATGAGGGCTTTCTGCGGGCCGTCGAAGCCTATTCGGATACAATAGCTACGGAGAGCCATCCGCGCGATCTCGCGATATTTCAATATACGTCCGGGACATCTACGGGTGTGCCGACAGCGGTCAGGCACAATCACCTTTCCATCGTCTATCTCATGGCTGCTGCGCTGTATGGGACGGGTATCCGACCGGGAGACAATTTTTTTTGCCCCTCCTCGCCGGCCTGGGGACATGGCCTATGGCATGGGACTATAGCGCCGTTGGTCCTTGGGGTCACAACAGGGACCATTTCGGGGAAATTCGATGCCGAGATCCTTGCGAAGGCTCTGCAAGAGTATCGAATAAATGCCTTGTCCGCGGCTCCAACCCACTTTCGGCTGTTGAACAGGCTCGAAAACAAAGACAATTTTCAGTTTCAGGTAACTAAGATTTCCTATACCGGTGAGCCACTCGATTCAACGACCCATGATTTCATTGTAGCGAAGTTCGGGATTAAACCCTGCAGTATGTATGGCACGACAGAGGTCGGCGCTGTTTTGGTAAACTTCCCTGGGGCATCGGATTACGAACCACTGAAGGGGGCGCTTGGCAAACCCATGCCTGGGATGTCGTTGCAGATCCAATCACCCGATGGGCGGGTGTGTGATGCGCGAGAAGTAGGCGATATCGCGGTCCGTAGGTCCGGAAATTGGGTATTGACAAAGGATTTGGGCTTTTGTGACGATAACGGCTACTTCTACTATCAGGGCCGGGCTGACGACGTGATCATTTCTGCAGGCTGGACAATGAACGCAATCGAAATCGAAGACACTTTACTGAAACATCAACTCGTAAACGAAGCAGCAGTTATCGGCGTACCTGATGAACTTCGCGGCTTGATACCTAAGGCGTTCATTGTCCTCGAGAATCCCAAAGACGCCCACAAAGCCAACATCGTTGAAGATCTCCAAAAATTCGTAAAGACTTATCTTAGTCTTCACGAATTCCCGCGCGAAATAGAATTCGTACCCAGCCTTCCCAAGACGCCAGCTGGCAAAGTTGATCGGAAGAATCTGCGGGATCGAGAAGTTGTCGGGGGCGTGACTTAGCACGATCCGTTTCCAGGTTAAAAAAGGGGTTGAGGATGCCAGATCAAAGAAAGTGCGTAGGCGTTATCGATGGCGCTCTACTTGTATTGGAGAACGGTTCGATGGTAATTTTGGACCAAGTAAAGGTTCCTCGAATGGGTCTTCCAGGTGGCGCTGCCATGCGCACTATTTTGCAACGCGAAGTTCAGGATCAGGTTCTCGACATCGATACGAAAGGCAAAGATCGACAGGGAACCGTGGTTGCACAGGTCGTTGTGGATGGTGTTTCGATCAACGACCTGATAAATCACTCTCTGACCAACCTTGGCTACAGATAGGACCATGGTTACAGCTAAATCGCGCCAAGGTTCAGATGGTTCGGGTCCACTGGTGGGGATCCGCATCCTTGATTTCTCGTCGGTTGTGATGGGTCCATATGCTACGATGATCCTCGCTAATCTCGGCGCAGATATCATCAAGGTTGAGGCACCAAACGGGGACGTCATGCGACAGGTAGGGCCCATGAAGAATCCCGGAATGGGGCAATCATTTTTGCATACTAACCGGGGCAAAAGGAGCATTAGCCTCGATCTCAAGCATCCCAAAGGACAGAAGGCCGCCTTGCGCCTTGCAGCTGACGCAGACGTGGTCGTGAGCAACATGCGCCCGGCGGCGCTGTCTCGGCTCGGGCTGGATTACGAAAGTGTGCGGCATGTGAATCCAAGTGTCGTTTTCGCCACGGCAGTGGGCTATGGCAGCTCGGGCCGCTATGCTGGACAACCTGCTTACGACGATCTAATCCAGGGATTAACCGGCATTCCCTCGCTTGTTCTGGAATCTGGGGTAGCGCAACCTCGATATTTGCCCACGCCGATCGCGGATCGAGCGGTAGGCCTTTACCTTTCAGGTATGATCTCTGCCGCACTGTTTCACCGCGAACGTACAGGCGAAGGGCAATCGGTCGAAGTCCCCATGTTCGAGGTCCTTAGCCAGTTCGTGTTAGGAGACCATATGGGCGGATTGACTTACGACCCACAGATCGGTCCGCCTCACTATGCGCGCCTCATTTCTGGTGACAGGCGCCCATACCGTTCCAAGGACGGATATGTCTGCGTTTTGATCTATACCGATCGCAACTGGAAATCCTTTCTTGAGCTGATCGGTCAGCCTGAACGTTTTGAATCGGACGAGCGCTTCTCAAGTCATCGGAATCGATCCGAGAATATCGACTATGTTTATTCGGTCGTTTCTGACGAAATTGAGAAGAAAACGACGGCGGAATGGCTCTCCATTTTTGCCGAAAATGATATTCCGGCAACCGTTATGCACAGCATTAGTACGTTGATCGACGATGATCATCTCGCTGATGTCGGCTTTTTCGAATGGGTATCGCACCCGACCGAAGGGATTATTAGAACAATGGCTGCGCCGGAGACTTGGTCAAAAACTCCCAGTTCTGCGCGGGGTCATGCTCCCACGCTGGGAGAAAACACGGCAGAGATCCTGTCGGAAATCGGTATGAAGCAGAGCGAGATTGAGGAGGCTTTGTCGGCATGGGCCTTCCAGCAGTCCTGAACTGTTGTTTTTGAAGATTGGAAAAACTAATGGCGTTGGAAGACAATTCGCAAGACAAATTGCTTGGCGAGCAGAAAATCACTCCGGCCGCCCTATCGGAACTGCGCAAGCGGATCGGGGTGCCTTTACGGCATCTTCATCGTGAAGTAATCGTTACGCCGGAATGGATCGAACGCTACGCGTTTGCCATTGCGGATACCAATCCACTTTGGTCGGATCCGATCTATGCCGCTCGCAGCGCCCAGGGTCGGTTGACCGCTCCGCCCTCGATGATCTATGTCCTGAGTGGTTGGGATATAGGATCGGGTTTGCCTGGCGTGCACGCTATGTATGTTCGCAGTCGAGTAGAATGGTTTCGACCGATAGTGGAGGGTGACCGGTTGAAGAGTTATGGTGCAATGCACGAGGTCACAGAGCGGGAAGGGCGGTTTGCCGGTTATTCTGTTTTGCAAGGCGTAAAGATCGACTATGTCGATGACCATGAAGAGGTGGTCTGCGTCGCCCAACACTGGAACCTCAGAACCGAGCGGGGTGAAGCTCGCCGACGCTCCGAAGTTAAGGAACCAGAACGGCAGACCTATACGCGTGAGGATATTGCTGAAATCGAAAATCAGGTTTTCCGAGAAGTCACCCGTGGTGACATTGCTCGAAAATGGAGCGAAGTGAAAATAGGTGAGATTCTTCCTCAGGTCGTCAAGGGGCCGCTGACGGTAACTGACATGGTCGGCTACATGCGGGGCGGGTTTGGCGGCATCTCGGAAGGTTTCTTCATGTATACGCATGGGACCGGCGTCGCGTTCAGACGCAGGCATCCGCACGCCGTCATCATAAATTCTGCCGGGGTTCCCGATTCTCCCGAGGCTGTCCACTGGAGCGACGAACTTGCGCATAAATCCGGTGTCGCCTCCGCCTATGACATAGGCCCGCAGCGCATCGCCTGGATGTCGCAGCTCGTGACAAATTGGATAGGCGACACAGGCTTTTTGAAACTGATCGATATCAAGCTTAGGCAGGTCGTGCTGATGGGAGACACGACATGGTGCACCGGCAAGGTGACGGGCAAGGAAAGGGTCGGTGACGACAATCTTGTTACGATTGAGCTTCTGGCTTGCAACCAGCGCGACGAAGTAGTCGCAAGAGGCGAGGCGGTCGCCGTGCTACCCGATCAAGCTGCATTCTGCGGTCGATGATCAAACGGAATTTTTCAGATATCCTTGCCGACAGAAAGGTAGTGGATCTTTCGCGCGGACTGTCCGGGGCTTTCTGCAGTTTTGCGCTCGGTCAGTTTGGAGCGAAAGTGATTGCAGTGCGTGATCCTGACTACGAGGCCAGCAATATCTACGCCGAAGAAAGGGCAAGAATAGACGAAGGAAAAACAATCGTTGAACTCGATTGCTATTCGCCTGAGGCCTTCGGCGAGTTGAAAGTACTAGCGGCCGGCGCGGATCTGATAATCGAGGAACGGTTATTGGAAGACTGGCCTCTGGGACGACCACTCTCGCTAGATCTTATCGCGCTCGATCCCCACCTGTCCGTGCTAATCTTGTCCCCGTTCGGGCTTGGAGGTCCGAGGGGGCACCAAGTTGGAAGCGCATTGTCTGTATACCACTCGGCAGGGCACGCAATGCAAATACCCTTTGATCCGCTCTGGCAAGACTACCGCTCAAGGCCGCCGCTTGCGGCAGGGGGCAACTGGGGTGATAGCCAGGCCGGCCTCCTAGCAGCCGTCGGGGCGATGTCACTCTTTGCCGGCGGCAGTGCTTGGCGCGGCCAACTCATTGATTGTTCGAAACAAGAAGCGTTAATCCATATGCATTGGACCGAGATGGTCAGATTTCCGAACGATCGAACAAAGCACTCGAGATTGTCGCCGAATGTCACTTATATCGGGGGCATTTTCAAGGTAAGTGATGGTTACGTGCAGATCGTCGTATTGGAAGATCATCAATGGGAAGCCCTGGGCGAGCTCTTGAGCAGACCGGAGTGGATGGCCGACCTGAGGTGGAGGGACAAGTCGACCCGGCTAGAACATCATGCGCAACTGGTAGCCTCGTTGGCCGAACAGGTTGCCAATGCGGAACGCGAGGATCTATTTCTGAGAGGGCAAAGTTTGGGCGTGCCAGTTGCCCCGATTCTTTCGCTCGAAGATTTGCTGACCTCCGACAGATTGGCTGAGCGCGGGACGTTCGGGGGGGTGACCGCGATGCCTCGATGGGATTCGGCGGTTTGGCGTAATGCAGCACATTAGCGCCGGTGCCTCATGCGACAAACTGCAAGTATAAAACTAGATAGGGGAAAGAGCCGTGCCCAACTCGATCAAGCCGCCAACAAAAGTCCGCCGGGTCATTCTCGGTCAAGATCCCGCCAAGAGCGAATCGTATATCGTCGCGGATGAACTTCTGGATTCTTCCGAATTTCCGGGTGTAGGCCAACTCTTCACACTTTGGGCTCACGATGAGGCTTTAGATTTAAGCGCTCCGGAAGCGATGCTCGGCTTCAACGGGACGTTCCCGCCGTTAGGCGGAGCCAGGGTCTATTTGACTAGGTTCAGCCCAAAGATTGGCAATCCTCAAGTTTCGAAGGGCAATCCGATAGCCGATATGCCTTCGGCCAATGATGTGCATCGTTCCGAAACCTGCGACGTCAATATCGTTCTGTACGGCGCAATGGACTGCGTTTTGTCGAATGGATCGTCAGTTCGGCTCAACGCAGGCGAAATAATCGTACTGATGGGGGCGGATCATGCATGGGCCAATGCTCAGGATCAAGAGTCGGCAATGCTGTTCTTCATTTATGGCGCGCAAGAGCGCTGACATGGTAAGTTATCGCTTCGAGATACGATCATCTGCTATGCTCGGAAAGGGCTAGGATAGTGCCATCCCTCTCCGGGCTTCGCGTGCTGGAAATAGGCAGTCGGATCGGTTCTGGATTCGCTGGCAGGTTGTTGACGGACCTTGGCGCTGACGTTACGTTTATTGAAGTTAGTTCGCCTGGCTTGGGCGGGGTCGGCAAGGCTGTCGAATTGGATCTAAGGGACCAGCGACCTGGCCTTTTCGGCTATCTTCATGCAGGAAAGTGCAGCAAAATATCGAATGCATCACTTTTGGAAATAGTCGCCGAGCAAGTCTACGATGTGTTGATTTATGGGGCCCCCGATCGACCAGATAGGGACGCGGAAGCCTGTCTCGAAGATATCGCAACTGAGTGTGGTGGGCCAAAGGTCATACATATCAGCCCGTTCGGCAGGTCTGGACCCTACAGCGAGTTTGCTGCAAACGAATTCGTCACCACTGCCTTTTCAGGGGTCACCCAACGAATCGGCGCGCCCGATCGAGCCCCCTTAACCCTTCCTTTATCTCAGGCAGGATTTCAAGCTGGCTATGCGGCTGCGATTGGCGCTATAGCTTCCCTTATGGCTCCCAGACGAAACGGGGGGTCCAGTATTGTCGAGGTGGCCGAATACGAAGTTCTAGCCACGGTCCATGCGGGCTATGGAGCAGCCAGATATCACCGTGCGGGCATTCGCGAGAAGCGCGCTGGCAATCGCATGGCGCATTTGCCTTATCCCCAGACTGTGCTTCCCTGTGCGGATGGGTTCGTAGAGCTCAATACCCCGGAAAACAGGCAGTGGGCGCAGTTGATTTTGATGCTCGGAAATCCAACGTGGGCGAGCGATCCCCGATATAAGAGCCGCATGCGCAATTCGCGGTCGGAGCTGGCCGAAGAACTGGACGGTTTTTTCGTCGAGTGGCTGAAAGATAAGACTAAGCGGGAATTCTTCGAACAGTGCCTGAAATTTGGCGTGCCGTCGGGTCCGGTTCGATCAGTGGATGAAATTCTCACCGATGAGCAGCTTGCTTCGCGCGACTTCTTTAGGACGTTTACCTTCCCTTCAGGTAAGGAAGTTCGACTACCGGGCCCGGGTTTCGGCAAGGCTGGCTGTCAGATCAATCTCAATTTTGCGGTTCCGCGTCGGGGTGAGGATGCAAGAAGGCATTGTAAGCACGAGCCTGTAAGAGTTGAGCAGCCAGATTTTCAACACAGTGAGGAAAAGCCTTTTGGCTTGCCGCTCCAAGGCATTCGAGTGCTCGATATGGGATGGGTCTGGGCAGGAGCTATTCCGGGTCAGCTCCTCGCCGATCTTGGCGCCGAAGTCATAAAGGTAGAATCGAGCAAACGCGTCGACTATATGCGGCTGGGCAAACCTATCGTCGGGGATATTCCCGATCCCGAACAGAACCCTTGGTTCCACGCGGTCAATCGAAACAAGAAGAGCCTGTCGGTCAACCTCCAGTCGGAAGAGGGGGTGGGCTTGTTGAGGGCACTAGTCAAGAAATGCGATCTTGTTATCGAGAATTTCAAGCCCGGTTTCCTAACGAAAATTGGCCTTGATTATCGTTCACTGGTCAAAGAGAATGAAAGCTTGGTCATGCTTTCGATGTCAGGCGTTGGCCAGAGTGGTCCATTAAGCCAAATTCCGGCCTATGCCCCCCTACTTTCGGGCTTGTCAGGCTTGGATAGTCTGGTCGGTTATCCTGGTGAGATGGTGCAGGGGATACAACAGCCATATGCTGATACTAATGCTGGTGTGACGGGTGCGTTCGCTGCGATCGCTGCGCTATACGAGGTGCGGCAGACCGGATTTGGGAAGCACATCGATCTGGCGGAGACCGAAGCCGCCATTGCTGTCATCGGCGAAGCATTGGCGGAGCTTCAACTCAATAGGGCCGCAGTTGAGCCCATGGGAAACTGGGCCTCAGGGTTCGCCCCCCAGGGGCACTACCCGACCGCAGAAGAAGATTCTTGGATCGCGATCGCATTTTTTCCGGTCGATGACTGGCCTAAATTGTGCCAGATCCTCGACGCGGATTCCGATCTCAAGCAGGATCGGTTCGCCTGCCCTGGTGGCAGGTTGGCATCGCGCGAAGAGCTCGATGAGATATTGGCGAGGCACACTTCCCGGTTTTCCAGCGGAACCCTTATGGAAAAGTTGCAGGGTGCAGGAATCCGGGCAGCTCCCCTGCTCTATGCCGAGAATATGCTGACAAATGAACATTATGCGGAGCGTAACACTCTAGTCGCACTCGAACACCCGGTCCTCGGAGAAGAGCAGATCTACGGTCCCATTTTCCGTATGGCGGGATACGATCTCGGTCCACGTGAAGCGGCACCCTTACTGGGCCAGCATACTGCGGAAATTTGCTCCGAACTGCTGGGACTCTCGCCGACAGAGATTGAGGACCTGATCGAACGAGAGGTTTTGTTATGACTAAGGCGCAAGGGCCTCTTTCAGGAACGCGCGTGATCGATTTCACGTGGGCTGCAATGGGTCCCTACGCTGGATATCTCCTCGCAAGCTTGGGCGCAGAAGTGATCCAGATTTCCCGGCCGACCAAGGGGAAGACGCTATCGGCAGCGCAGATCACAGAATACTTCAATATTGGCAAGATATGCTTCCAGCTCGACGTAAAGAGCGACGAAGGGAAAAATATTCTGGCTGGCCTAGTCGAGAAATCCGATATATTCTTGGAGAACTTTCGTCCCGGAGTGATAGAAGATCTCGGCTTTGGGATCGAGGATCTCGTCAAGATGAATTCCGAAATCGTCATGGTGTCAGGTTCGGCACTCGGGCGCGGAGCGGCAGATTCCCAGTTTATAGGGTACGCGCCGATTTTCAGCGCGCTGTCTGGTTTGGCCGATCTAACCGGCTTCGAAGACGGTCCACCGACCGAGATACGCTATCCATGCGACCTCACAAGCGGTGCGCTTATGGCCTTTGCTGCTATATCCGGCCTCATAGCGGCGCGCAACGGTAACGCTTTAGCAGTCGATTTGTCGGCTAGGGACGCTTTGCTGTGGACGTTGAGCCCGTCGCTAGGTGCCTGGGCCAATGGTAAGAAAAAACGCATCGGCAATGCTCATCCCGTTGCCGCGCTTCAGGACGTGTATCCCTGCGCCGATGACGACGGCTGGGTTGCGGTTACCATTCCCAATTTTCTCGGAAGAGAGACGTTCTTAGCCTTGATAGATGTGACGTTGTCCGGTGACCAGACCTGCACTCCGTCTAATACGGAGCTACTCCAGGTTCATGACGCTCTTGCCGCGTGGGCGCGCCGGAGGTCTGCGGCCGAGGCAGCCGAGGCTCTGCGGTCCGCTGGAATTGCTGCGTCCAAATCGAACGACAGTGAAGACTTGTGGTTGGATGAGCAGCTCCGATCGCGTGATTTTTATCGCTATGTCGACGGCGCGGGTTGGACAGTTGCGTCGCCTTGGGTCTTCGGGGGCGACCGATCGGCTTCTCATGCACCGCTGCGAGATGACGGTGCGCGGAATCACGTTTTGGCAAATATCTTGGGATACGACACCGGTCGCATCGACCATTTGTTCGAAAGTGGAATCGTCGGCTGATTTAGACGGTTAATACCAACCTGCAATGATCATAACCCACTGGCCCATTTTCGGTGCCCGATGGTCATAATGCGCCAAGGCTGATCTATGAGTTTGTTCCACGCCTCGCAGCAGAGGTCGACGATATTGTCGTGGGAAGTGAACACCCGGTTGGAGAGCCAGTTGTCGCGCATGAACTGCCAGATATTCTCAACCGGGTTGAGTTCAGGACATTTGGCCGGGAGCGCGATGATGCTTATATTGCCGGGAACATCCAGCTTGTCAGTCATATGCCAACCGGCTTGATCCATAAGTACGACAGCGTGAGCGCCGGGAGCGTTACAAGTCCATCCTGCCGGCGTCAGCCGGTAAGTCATTCAGGCGGCTCACCATTCGAGTGGTAGTTGGAGAGGCATCATGATTGTCCCGAGATCGCTCTCGATCCTGGCATCTGGAGCTAAGTGAAACTGCGGTATCGCGGCGAGAAATTCCTCGATCGCGCAGCGTATCTCGTATTTGGCAAGGTGCATTCCGATACAAAGATGCGGTCCGGTTCCGAAGCTGAGCGACCGCGACTTGCGGTTGAAGTCAATTTTGTCTGGATCCTCATATTCGATGGGATCTCTCGCCGCAAGCGCGGAGGATATCGCTACTCGTTCGCCGGCGCGAATGGGTGTATCCGCGATTGAGGTTGGCTTAACGCAGGTTCGTGTGATCGTTACCGCACCGAATGCTCGCATCATTTCGTCGATGGCGCCGTCGATCAGCTCGGGATGCCTCCGAATCCTGCTTTGTTCGTCTGGATTTTCCGCTAGGTACCTGAACATGTGGCCGAGGTGAGCAGACACTGTATCGAGCCCTCCGAGAAACAGATTGAAGCAGAGCCCCATAAGTTCCGAATCTGTGAGCTTCTGTCCGTCGATTTCAGCATTGAGCGCGGAGCTTATAAAACCTTCGCCTGCCTTGCCGCGTCGGGTATTAATCTCTTCCTGCAGGTAATTGACCGTTGCTTTGACGGCATCAGCCACTGCATCGATGCTATCAGCTCGCATCATGGTCATTTCCCAATCGAGGAACTCGTTGGTTCGCTCGATCGGCATATCCATCATCTCAAGGAATATTTTGATCGGGAAGGCGAAGGCAAACTCGAACATAAACTCGCAGCTTCCGCGCGCGGCGAATTTTGCAATGTCGCTGCGCGCATATTCGCGAATCTTGTTGTTAAGAGGAGCTAATGCTTTCGGCGTGAAGAACGGGTTGAGAAGTTTGCGATAGCGCGTGTGCTGCGGCGGGTCTTGTTCGATGGGGATCATGTTCCAGTCCCCCCCAGCCAATTCGGCAAACGGTTGGATCACCTGCGAGCTGAAATGCTCGGCGTCTTGCCAGATACGGCGTTGATCCTCTGCGCGCGGGAAGACCCAGCCACCTCCGTTCATTAAGTTCGGCGCATAGAAGGCGCGGGGGTAGGTGCGATGAATGTCGCTAACGATGTCGTGCGGCAGCCGATCAGTTGTTAGCCCGCGACCGATAGGCAGGTTGAACACCAAAGCTGGATCTACGTGGTCGGGAATGACTGGGGCTTCCTCTGCTAACGACATTTCCATCTCCTTACATCCTGAATGAAAAACCGACATTCACTGTAGTCAGCGGGTTCAATTATTGTCAATATGATTTATATTTTGCATAAGGACAATAATCGGACGATTACGTAAGTAATTATTGTCTATATACAAATTATAGATGCTATTGACAATATTTTGAGCACTGGTTAAATCTTCATCCTAGGCTTTGGATTTCACGGCGATCTCCGGGGTTTATAGAAAATGGGAGGAATGGTTGATGGCAAAGATAATGACAGGAACAGCCGCGCTTAGGACAACAACCGCAGCAATCGCTGCACTCGTGTTTGTTCAAAGCGGGATAGCGCAAGCCCAAGATGCAAGCGGCGGCGTTCAGAGCTCTATTGCAGATACACAGGATTCGGATGAAAATGCCATAATCGTTACCGCAAGGCGTATCGAAGAAAAGCTGTCCGAAGTACCTGTCACGGTTGCGGCGTTCGATTCGGAAGCCTTGGCGCAGCGCCAAATCAACTCTGAAGAAACTCTGCAGATCGCCACACCTGGCCTCACTACAAAGCAGTCAATTTCTTCCAACTACCTAAATTATGCGATCCGCGGGCAATCGGTAGGGGCGTTTTCCTATTCACCCCCAGCGGTGGTAACCTACTTCAATGAAGTTCCGGTTGGTGGCACGTCGGCGACCACCTTCTTCGACTTGTCGTCGATCCAAGTCCTAAAGGGCCCGCAAGGAACGTTGTTCGGTCGCAATGCAACGGGGGGCGCAGTCATCTATCAATCGCAACTGCCAAGTTCTGAATTCGAAGGCTATGTGCGAGCCGGGTATGGGAATTTCGACAATACCGAGATTGAAGGTGCTATCAACATCCCGATCAGCGAACACATTGCGTTGCGCGTCGCTGGTCGATCGCATAAGCGCGATGGTTTTCAGCACAATCTGTTGTACGATACCTATGCTAATTCCATAGATTCGCAGGTCGGACGCATAAGCCTTCGGATCTCGCCCGAAGACAGCCGGTTTGATAATGTAACGGTCTTTCAGAAGGGGAAGTTCGGCGGCATTAATGGCGCTCTAGTCTTGTCCAATGCCTATGGTGCTGCTGGCGCACCGACGACCTACATTAACCCAGGCACCGGAGCTGTCACGCCGCTCAACATTTCTTACGGCGCGCTCTACGGTCCGGACGCATTGGGCGCCGGTCAGGGCAGCTCAAGCAATCCTCTTGTCAATTCGCGTTTTAACGGAGTGGGAGATTTCCTGCTGCGCTTCCATGCCGGGCAGCTGGGGGGGTTCTATGACTATTTTGCGAACCAGCATGAAGGCAACATCGCACACGATGCTAGCCAAACTTTCATCTCCAACACCACGACCTACGAGGTCAGCGATGAACTGACGATCAAGAATGTATTTGGATACAACAGACTGTTTTCAAGTGACTTGATCGATATAGATGGCGGTCCATACGAATTCATTTCGATCTCTGGCGGACCAGCTTCAAACATTGATGGCCATACCTATCCTGCAGAAGCTTACGTTTTTGGGACTAAGCAATGGTCCAATGAACTGCAGGCTTCTGGAACTATGGGTTCGCTAAGCTACATAGTCGGCGGCTTCTGGTCGAATGAGAAAAACTATTCCTATTCGCCGATATCAATTACTCCTGATCGAGGCGCTCAGGGCGTCGGCTACCTCGGTGCTTACGAGGCAGCCATTGATGACACCTCTAAGGCTTTGTATGCCCAGTTGTCTCTCGCGCTTAACGATCGGCTGAACATAACTGGCGGTTTTCGTAATACTTGGGAAGACGTGGGAATTGTCTACCCTCAGAGTTCTCCTGGCGCTCCGAGATTGCTGTCCGGTATGGTTCCGACGTCCGAGAAGGTTGCAAAACCGAGCTGGCTGATTAGTGCCGATTTCAAGTTAGCAGACAATCTGATGGTTTATGCCACTCACCGCGGTAGCTGGCGAACTGGCGGTTTCAACGGGACTTCGGGCATTCGTTTCCCGGTGGGGGATTACTTCAAGCCGGAAACAACCTACGATTTTGAAGTTGGCGCCAAGTTTGCCGGTTATATTGGTTCCAAGTGGGCTCAGTTGAATGTCGCGATCTACGATCAGCACGTCAAAGATGTTCAACGAACGATCTATATTGTGACGGCTGTTGGGCCTGCCGCTGTTGCTGGCAATGTCGAAAAAGCCCGTGTCACTGGCGGTGAACTCGACGCAAGCGTCAAGCTCAATGACTGGCTGACGGTCGGCGGCACGTTCGCCTATACCAACGCGAGATATACTGACCCGCGAGCACTGTTCGGGGATCAGCAATTCTTCTTTAACCCTTACAGCGATACGCCTAAATTAACGGGTAGTGCTTTTTTCGTTTTGAGCAAGAACGTCGGCAATGCTGGCGATGAACTCAATTTCCGTGGTGACTTCTATGCCCAAAGCCATTGGTATTACAGCAATACTAACGATTCCGCATCGCCACTGACCGGTTTGCCTGGTTATGAACTTGTCAACATGCGCGCCGAATGGAAAAATATCCGCGGATCCGAGGTATCCCTTTCCGCTTTTGTTACAAATCTGCTCAAGAAAGAGTATTACGTCGGCGGTCAGTCGAATGGGCCTAGTGGCGGGTTCAATGCAGTCATGCCAGGGCGTCCTCGTATGTTCGGCATGGAGCTTAGGGTCGATTTTTGAGCAACGCAGGGCAACTTGCCTCGTTGAGCGAGTAACCAGAATTCAAGACTTCGGGGGAGACCTAAAAATGCAACGACCCAGACTTCGTTTCGGTTCATTTATCGCACCGCATACACCCATTGATGAAAATCCAATGGTATCGGGTGAGTATGACCTTCGTCTAGTTGAATACATCGAATCCTTAGGTTTCCACGAGGCTTGGTTTGGTGAACATCACTCTGGAGGATGGGAAACCAGCGCAAGTCCTGAGATGATGATAGCCGCTGCTTCTCAAAGAACGAGCACGATAAAGTTGGGCACAGGAGTGTCATCGCTCCCGTACCACCATCCATATGTTCTGGCTGATCGCATCCGGCAAGCAGACTACCTTAGCCGCGGGCGCGCCATGTTCGGTGTGGGCCCGGGCTCGCTGCCATCCGATGCCTATATGATGGGAATCTCGACAGATGAGGTGCGCGATCGGATGGAGCAGGCAATCGAACCATTGGTACGCCTCCTTCGTGGCGAAACAGTAACGCAATCAACTGACTGGTTCACGCTCCAGAAAGCCAGACTGCAATTGCCATCCTACTGTGAGGATGGAGTTGAAATGGTGGTTGCAAGTCAAGTTTCTCCAACGGGGGCACGTGCAGCGGGTAAATTTGGTCTTGGACTGCTATCGATCGGTGCAACATCGGCAGGTGCCTTCAATGCTTTGGCGTCGAACTGGGGAATAGCCGAAAGCCTAGCTAAAGATCATGGGCAACAGGTCAATCGCTCCCAATGGCGACTGGTAGCTCCCGTTCACGTAGCAGAGACCCGTGAGAAGGCACGAGACAACGTTCGTTTTGCTCTTCATAAGTGGGTCGATTATATGTCCAAGGTGGCAGCTTTGCCGCTCGCTCCGCCTCCGGGTGTGGATGCGATTGACTATATGGTGGATACAGGTTTTGCAGTAATCGGCACTCCCGATGATTACGTAGAACAAATCGAACGCCTTTGGGACCAGTCAGGTGGTTTTGGCTGCTTCTTGCACCTGGAGACTAACTGGGCTGATCGTGCTGAGACAATGCGCTCCTATGATCTCATTGCGCGCTACGCCATCCCCAAGATAAACCGGCTCAACATTGCTAGGCAGGAATCAGAGCACTGGTTACGAGAAAATAATGAAGTGTTCCGCGGTCAGTTGAAGGCTGCTGTAAATGCAAAAATTGCTCAACATGCTGCTGAGAAAGGCGGCGAATTAATCTCTCCGGACCTAGCGAGTGGAATTTCTTGATTGTTCGTAGACACTCTGAATGCTTTCCGCGGCAGATCGTTTTTGCTGGTTTACTCTTCAAAGCTCGGATGCGGAAGGGTGGGGTGGGTTTGTCGATTTTGTCAGCCGTTATGGGAGTGCAGTTCACAACAATCCGCTTACTTTGGACGCCCTGGTTAACTGAACCTCAAGTGTTCACGGTGCCTATCACAGAAGGCAGGTTTTGTTTGAATACGCTGGCGCTCAGGGACGAAGGGCTGATCAAGATATTCAAGGGTGCTTTCAATGGCATCAGCAGTTGCGACCACGGGGATTGGAGGGGAACACGGTATTGACCCGCAAGGTGAATAGCAAACAGAGGGGGGAGAGCGGTGCGAACTCAGTTGCCGACTTGTTGACGCTCTACGAAGTGATGCTGCTGATCCGGCATGCCGAGCAGAATCTGGCCACACTGTTCGCCAATGGGGAAATTCCGGGTTTCATTCACCTCAGCATTGGACAGGAAGCCGTGTCGGCGGGGGTGATGTCAGCGTTGCGCGACGAGGATACGATCGCTTCAACGCACAGAGGGCATGGGCATGCGCTAGCCAAGGGAATGGACCTTACTGGCTTTTTTCTGGAGCTCTTGGGTAAGGAAGAAGGATTGTGCCGGGGTCGCGGCGGCTCGATGCATGTTGCCCAGGCGTCGATCGGCATGCTTGGAGCCAACGGAATTGTCGGTGCTGGGATACCCATCGCGATGGGCAGCGCACTGGCCTTGAAACGCCGTAAATGTAATGCCGTCGCAGTGGCGTTCTTCGGCGATGGAGCTGTCGCAGAAGGCGTTCTTCACGAGACACTGAACATGGCGGCGCTATGGCAATTGCCGCTTCTCTTTCTTTGCGAGAGCAATGGATGGTCAGAATTCTCGCCGGTTGATCGACAGATTGCTGCGAGCCTGGACAAACTTGCTAACACCTTCGGCATCCCCTTCACCTCTGTTGATGGCAACGACGTATACCAAGTGGCAAATGTTGCGGCAGCTATAGTAGCGGATATTCGTCGCGGCGGCGGCCCGCAATTTCTGGAGTGCAAAACCACCCGTGTCCGCGGGCACTTCGAAGGAGACGCGCAGAAATATCGTCCAGCCGGTCAACTCGCTGATTTGGAAAGCAGCGATCCGATCCGTCGCGCCCGCGAAGTCTTGTTCGAGGCTGGAGGCAGTGAAGCCGAGATAAATGGAGTCGATGCGCGGGTGATACAGAGAGTTGCGGAAGCGATTGAGCAGGCAAGAAAAGGAACAGACCCCGATTTTGAAGCCGCCGTCCTTGACGTCTATGCGAAAAGTTCCGCCCTATGACTGAAACACGATTTGGTCGAGCCATTGGTATGGCGATCGCTGATGCGATGCGTGAAGACGATCGGGTTATCCTTCTCGGCGAGGATGTCGCAGCCTACGGCGGATCGTTCGGAGTTACGCGCGGACTGCTTGAGGAATTCGGCGAAGACCGCGTGCTTGATACTCCAATATCCGAGGCATCGCTCGCCAGTGCGGCACTGGGTGCTGCCTTATCCGGCCTCAAGCCGGTACTCGAGATCATGTTTATGGATTTTGTGACTTTCACCATGGACGCAATGGTAAATCAGGCTGCCAAGGCGCGCTTCATGTTCGGAGGTCAGTTTTCCGCTCCAATGGTACTAAGGACGCCGCATGGGGGAGGGCTCAATGCCGGGCCTCAACATTCGCAGTGTCTGGAAGCCTGGTTTGCCCACGTTCCGGGGTTAAAAGTAGTCTGCCCCTCAAACCCAGCAGATGCCTACGGGCTTATGCGCGCAGCGATCGATGATCCTGATCCAGTGATCTTCGTAGAGAACAAGGCACTTTATGCGGCGAAGGGCGACGTGCCTGAAAATGGCTATGCCACACCGATCGGCTCTGCACATATCGCTCGAGAGGGTAAAGATGTGACCGTGGTGACCTACGGTGCCATGGTTGGGGTTGCTTTTGAAGCGGCCGAAGCACTTGCTGGAGAGGATATCGATCTCGAAATCATTGATCTCCGCACGATACAGCCTTGGGACGAAGAAACAGTGCTTCTTTCTCTTTCGAAAACCCACAATCTGTTGGTGTTGCACGAAGCTGTCGAAGCATTCGGTGTTGGGGCGGAAATAGCTGCACGCATGGTCGACATCGGCTTTCACGAACTCGACGGGCCGATTATCCGCGTTGCTGCACCATTCATGCCAGTGCCCTTTGCGCAGTCACTCGAAGCGTCTTACCGGCCTGATGCAAGGAAAGTTATTGATGCCGTGCGGCGCACCCTAGCCTGAGGAAAAAGCAATTATGGAACACCCAATTCTCACTGATCTCCGAGATGGAGGCGTGGCAATATTGACGATAAATCGTCCGAGCGCGCTCAATGCACTCGATACCGAGACCCTGCACGCCTTCTCTAAGTCATTTAAAGACCTCGAAAACAACAAGAATGTAAGGGTCATCATAATTACCGGCGCTGGTGATAGATCCTTCGTTGCAGGGGGAGACATCGGTGACTTGAACTCCCGTCAAGGGCTTGCGCACTACGAACAGCTTGCCGAAACGCTTCATACGACCTTTCGAATGGTCGAAGCTTGCGACAAGCCGACGATAGCTGCGGTTAACGGGTGGGCACTGGGCGGCGGCACCGAACTTTTGCTCTGTACTGACATTCGCTTGGTGTCAGAAAACGCAAAGCTGGGGCTTCCCGAGATTAACCTTGGATTATTTCCAGGTGCAGGTGGTACACAGCGGCTCATGCGCCAGATTCCTTTATGTCGAGCGAAGGAAATGATGTTTACTGGGGCTCCCATAACGGCCCGCGAGGCCGTCGACCTTGGGCTTGCCAATCGAGTAGTTGCTCAAGCCGCGTTACTTGACGATACTGTCGAACTTGCCAAGGCCATAGGAACCAAATCGCCGCTCGTACTCAAGCTTCTCAAACGGACGCTTCGAGCTGGCACCGAAATGCCCCTCGGTGCATCCCTAGCCTACGAGCAGGCAATGATCGGACTGGTACTAGATAGTTCAGATGCACACGAGGGGTGTAATGCTTTCTTAGCGAAGCGCCCTGCTCAATTCACCGGAACCTGAAATGGCCATTACCAATAACATTGTGATGCCGCAGCTCGGGCTGACCATGTCCGAGGGAGTGCTTTCGGAATGGATGGTCGCCGTCGGCGACAAGGTGGAAGCGGGTCAGATCCTGTTTGTCGTTGAGACCGATAAAATGGCGACCGAAATCGAGGCACCCGGCCCGGGCGAGATTACCGAGCTGATAGCCGGAGTGGGAGAAACCTTTCTGGTTGGGGAGGTGCTTGCCAAGTGGAGCGGCGGGGGGGTCGCTGGAGCTGGAGGGCCAACGGAAAAGGACGCTTCGTCTGATGCTAAGTCTGCTGCAACTAAATCCTCTACCGTCGATGAACCTCCACAACCCGGCCCCAACTTGGACGTTGCGGATAAAAAGCATGGGGCGCGCGCGGAGGCCAGTCCGCTCGCGCGCCGTATTGCCAAATCGGAAGATATCGATCTGAACGCGGTCATAGGGACTGGAACCAATGGTCGAATTAAGGCTCGTGATATCAAGAAGCCTCCCGAACAAGGGACCGACGAACAAATTGGCTTTCACGGAAAATCAACCCGCTCGTCTCCGACAGCTCTCGAGTCGACAATAGCTCGCCGACTTAGCGAAGCGAAGCGGGACATTCCGCATTTCTATCTTGCAGTTGAAGCTGATGCCGGCCCGATGCTCGCGGCGCGACAGCAGCTAAATGCCGACCAATCAGGGTACCGGCTGAGCATCAATCACTTTTGCCTGGCTGCTGTGGCTCGCGCCTGGGTTGATCACCCGCTTGCCAATCGCGTTTGGGACAATGGGGAGTTTCTGTCATTTTCGGGGATCGACGTTGGCCTAGCAGTGGATACCTCGAGGGGATTGTTTGCACCGGTCATTCGCAATGCGGGAGCCCTGAGCCTGAACGAAATTGCCCGCGCTGCTGACGGGTTAGCTAAAGGCGCGCGAGACGGGCGTCTTCATCGGGAC
>Ga0214919_10000825_pt1 | contig 52741 bp, 49 predicted proteins | sample LL1503_MetaG_FD_177994 | JGI IMG/M metagenome (GOLD analysis project Ga0214919, IMG submission 177994) | Freshwater microbial communities from Lake Lanier, Atlanta, Georgia, United States - LL-1503 | ecosystem: Environmental > Aquatic > Freshwater > Lake | place: USA: Georgia | collected...
CAACGCAAATCACCGTGGCGCGCAAGCTGGTGCGCATGGCGAAATTCTCGCAGGCGGCCCACGCGGCGCGCCTGTCCGGAATGAGAAAATCAGTAAAAACTGCTGTTTTTGACGAAATGGAGGCTTTTGAACACAGCAAGTGCAAGCCCGTTGCCATCGCCGTGGCTGTCGAGGAGGGCAGCCGCATCATCTTGTCGGCCACCGCGGCCAGCATGCCCGCCAAAGGGCACCTTGCTGCCCTCTCGCAGCGTCGCTATGGCAAACGGGTTGATCACCGGAAACATGCGCTAGCTAAAGCTTTAGCGACGATCTCACACGTGGCCTCGGCCGACCTACTTGTGAAATCCGATCAATGTCCGCGCTACCCAAAACTTGTGCGAAAGCACCTGCCCGGCGCAGAACACAAGACCTTCAAGGGGCGCAGAGGGTGCGTCGTAGGCCAGGGCGAACTGAAAGCCGGCGGCTGGGATCCGCTGTTTTCCCTGAACCACACCTGCGCCATGGTGCGGGACAACGTGAAATGCTTATCTCGCCGGACGTGGTGCACGACTAAGCGCGTGGACCGGCTGCAGTGCCGCATAGATCTTTACGTCGGCGCGCACAATGCGATGATTGATTTGAAGCACCAAGGTCGAGGGGCGCAGAAGGTCTGGCCGCTTGGTGTGCTGGCGGTGGCCCCGCCAGGCGCAGCGATGTAGAGCAGTTTACGATAATTACGGCGTGCATTTCAGGGGCTGGCCCGTTAATATCTAGGGGTAGTTTGAGCCGGATATCTTCTGGTGATTTAGATGAAGGGGTAAAGCGCGATGATGTTTACAAAAGAAGATTTCAAAGTCGACAACGTACGCGATCTGGTTGAGTTTCTGCCGATCGTGATTTTTCTTGGGCTGGTTGCCCCATTTTTGATCGCGGCTTACACGCTGGGATTTGTGATGGACGTTACGGGCTGGTTGAAGACGTCGTCATAAGGCGGTTTGCTTCGGCGACCAGGACATCTCTGGTCAAAGGCCCCGCCTCCTTGTAACGGATGACCCCGGAAGCATCGATAAAGAAAGTTTCCGGGACGCCGTAAATCCCGTAGTCCAGTCCGACCTTTCCCGTCTCATCGATTCCAAGGACAAAAGTTTTTCCGGCTTTCTGGGCAAATTCCCGTGCGGCCTCCGGCGTATCTTGCACGGCGATGCCGATCACTTGGATGCCTTTGTCCTTCCATAATTGCCAGAACACCTCGAGCATTTCAGATTCTTCGCGGCAACTCGTGCACCAGCTTGCCCAAAAATTCAAGATGACCGGTTTGCCTTTGAAGCGGGCAAGATTCACGGGTTCTCCCGTGGCATCAATTGAGGGCAATTGAAAGTCTGCCGCAGGCTTTCCAACAAGAGCCGACGGTACTTTCTGCACGTTGACGAAAAGTCCACGCGTCAGCAGTCCAACCACCGCGGTTGCAGCTAAAATCAAAACAATGGAAACAACCAGGTGCCTGGTTTTTGCGTGGATCACAGTGCGCCGCCTTGGTCTTTGAATATCGATTTTTCAAGAAGCGCCTTGTCCACGCCCTGGCTGTGATCGCCAGGTTTTTTATATTCTTCGGAATGCTTGACCATGAGTTTACGGGAATTCATTTGCAGGGGCAGTGCGGGCATGCCGGCGGCGACTGGCTGGATCGCTCCAAGGATGGTCCCTTCGACCACGACGCCTTGGCCTTCTTTGAACATGTCGGGCGGGGCACCACGATGCTGCACGGCAATGTCGTGACCTTTTAGATCCGACATGTTGAATTTTAATTCCAGGTCACTGGCGTTCCAAACCACGGAACCTGGGGTCACCATGCCACCAACACGAACCGTTTTTCCCGTCAGGTCTGCAGCCTTGGCGACGGCTTCGTCCGGTGTGTAAAAATAAACGGCGTTGTTGCCGAGTTGCACCGAAACGAGTGCGACAATGGCTGCGCCAATCACAGCACCACCCAGCCACCATTTCAGGCTCTTTTTGCGTTTTCCATTACGACTTTTATTTACAGTTTCATGATTCATTTGGAGGCTCCCCGCAGTGCGATCAAAATCCGTTGCAGGCGGCGGCGCTCCCAAAACGCCCAGGCCGCGTATCCGGCGACGAACAGAAATCCCGCAACATAGGCGGCAATGATGAAAGACCAGTCGTTCGTACTGCCCATGACGTTCATGTGAGCGCGGCTCCGGTCTGGGATTCAAGTTCCCGATTCAGTTCGATGCTGCCAGTGCGCAGCCATGCCAGCCAAAACATCATCAACACCATGGCCACGATGCCTGAAATGAGTACCGTCAGCATTTCAGGCGCCATGGTCGATCCGCCCGAGCGAATGATGGTTGGCGGCTGGTGCAGGGTGCGCCACCAGGTCACGCTTTTGTAGATGATCGGGACGTCAGCAAAAATAAAGATGGCAAGGCCCGAGCACACGGCGAGGCGCTGACGACCGGCCGGCAGTGCAGAATGCAGCATCAGGTATCCTGCCAAAAGGATCGCGAGGAGAAAAGTGGTCGTCAGGCGCGCGTCCCAAGTCCACCATGTGCCCCACGTTGGCTTGCCCCAGATCGATCCCGTCAACAGGGCAAGCCCCGTCATGAGAAGTCCCGTTTCGGCCAGCGCCCGTTGCCAGGTCAGGAATTTTTCGTTGCGTGTCCACAGCGCCGCGCCACCAGCAAGGGCCAGAAACAGGCTCGCGGCAAATGCTGAAATAGCGCTGGGAACATGCAGGTAAATGATGCGGTAGACTTCGCCCTGATTTTGGTCTGGCGGAACCACGGCAAGGGCAGCGCCCCAAACCGCCAGAAGGCACGTCCAGATGGCAATTCCAGTTAACTTCAAGTTACGGGGCATGGGGTTTCACCTTCACGGGCATCCAGTAACGGACTCAAGATCTGTTCCGGTTTTAATCGCTTTTGACCAATTCGCCAAACAGCAAAATTCCGAGGGTCAGGAAGATGACATTTGCCGACATCGACACGGTGACCCAGCCGCTGATCATGGTGGCGGCCGCAACCATGGTTTCTGGGGCGACAATGGCGGCTCCGCCTTGGGTGCCGGCCAAAAGAAGCGGCGTCGAAAGCGGAAAGAAAAGCAAAGGAAACAAGACGGTTCGGGCGTGGGCCTTGAGGGTCATGGCGGCCAAAGTAACGCCAAGGCTGCCCAGGCCGGCCACCGTGAGCAAACACAGTCCGGTAAAGGCAAACAAACGGTCCGGGGGCAGGGACACGCCACAGAACAGGGCGCTTATGGCAATGGACGGGACCAGGATGGTTGCCCCCTGCATCAGCACCACAGCCAGCTTTGCCAGAAAGATAGCGCCGGGCGAAACCGGGGCCGCGCGCAAAAGATCAAAGGCACGGTCTTGGTGTTCGGGGTCAAAGGCCCTCGCAAGTGCGGTTTGCGTTGCCAGAAGAAGGCTCAGAAAAACCTGGGCAACGAATGCTGCGGGACGCAACTCGGGTGCGGGCTCGCCAAAGGTGAAGGCGACGACCACAAGGATCACCATGGCAAAGAGGATCGGAGATATGACCCGCTCGCGATCGGCAAACTCGGCCTTCAGCGTCTGGTGAAAGAGGATTCGAAATTGAGTCAGCATGAAATAAGGTCCATGATCCGCGTGGTGATCCCGCTGAAAATCCGCGTGTCGTGGGAAACGATGACCGCCGCCCCGCCGTTTTCAAGGTGCCGGCGCAAGGTTGAAATAAAAGTAGCGACGGCATCTTCATCGAGTCCTGAAACCGGCTCGTCGAGCAGCCAAAGCGGCGTGCCGTTCACCACGAGGCGCGCCAAGGCGAGGCGTCTTTTCATGCCCGTCGAAAATTTGGCCACAGGAAGCGCGAAATTTCCGGCGATGATCGGATGATCCAGTTTCCACTCGGCCAGTGATTTTTGCAGGGTATCAGCGGAAACTTTTTTTCCGCTGCGCAGTTCGTGCCAGAAATGCAGGTTCTGGCCCGCGCCAAGTTTCAGGTGAAACCCATTGGCCTCCGCGGGCAGGTATTCAAACTGCTCTGAGGCACAATCAACCTCGCCCTTTTGGGGATCAAGCAGCCCGGCGCAGATGCGCAACAAGGTTGATTTTCCCGCGCCATTGGGTCCACGCAGGTGGATCAGTTCACCCGGCAAAACGGTTAAATCCACATCACGAAATAAAGATCGTCCCGGATAGGAAAATCCAACGCCTCGAATTCGTAAGAGGGGATTCAAAATGGGGGCCGACTTTCGTTAAAATTCAGCGACGTTCACAAACACAGTACCGTTCAAACGCCGTTCAATCACGCGTTTGTTGCCGGCACCAATATCTTCGGCCCGCGAGGAAATTTCAAGGTTGATCAACCCGCCGTTCAGGAAGAGTCCCATGCTTGGGCCGGCATATTCCCATCCGGCGCGCAGGGCGGCCGCTGCGTAGCTGCCGGGCAGGCGACCCAAGGTCAGTTCGACGCCGGTGTGGATTTTTTTCTCCAAGGTGATTTCTTTTTGAAGTAGACGGTCGGCTTCAATGCAAAAAGCGACTCGTGCCTCGCCCTTGTTCTTTGGGGTCATGCTGAACCCGATGGTGAGGTCTTGGGGCACCGTATAAGAATCAACGCCGTCCGTGCCGCTCGTGTATTTCGTGCCATTAAAATGATGGAGCGTCATCCCGAGGGTCGGTGCCAATTTTTCACTCATCCGCCACAGTACCCCGACCGTGTCGTCGGTTCCGGTGAACTGTTTTTTGTTGTCGGAGATGAAGCTTGAGCGTTCCGACTTTGTGATGAGTTGCTCGTAGGTCGCATCGCCTGTGACGTCGGTCTGGGTGAAAACGTTGCGGAAAATCCCGACACTGACAAGTCCCTTGGGCTCCGAAAAACTGAATCCATAACCGGCACCGGAACGAATCCGGTAGGCTGTGCTGATGGTCGAGTTGTCATCGGCGGCACTGACGGCGGCCAGCTGGGTGTCGTAGTAGGGCAGAAACATGAAACGCCCCAAGACGGCTCCGGCTGAAAGTGTGTTCCGGAAATACTGGCGTTTGCCCTCCGCAGCAGCCAGGAGCGATTTCGCCACGGCAGGATCATCGGCGGCATCATTGCTTTTGAACGAGCGGTTCATCGAATACGTGTTGGAGTTCGCACCAATCAGGATGTGCGGAAAATACACTTTCCGTGCAAAGGGGACTTTTGAGTCTTTGCCCAATCCAAAGCCGCCAATTCCGGCCGGGTTTTGCCAGGCGGCATCCATGTCATCTGCCATGCTGGCGATAGACCCGCCCAGGGCTGACGCCCGAGTCGAGGTGAAGTTGTCGTCGTCGAGGACAGTTTTTTCAGCCGCATCTTCTGCCGTGGTTTGGGCGCGAGCCCCCTGAGCAGATGCAACAGCGCAGAAAATATAGGTGAATAATTTCAGCTTATTAAACAAAAATCACTTCCCCCCTGCTCCCTGGCGGCGCAATCGTGCCGCTGAAAGGGGGATCGGTCAAAACGGCTGAAACTTAAGGGATTTCCGTAGGAGGATCAGCGTCCGCCGGACTCCAGGCTGGATGCCGACTCGACCATTTCCGGATGCCAGCGCTGCCGCAGCTTGATGAAATCGTAGTCTTTGGAGTTTTTGTTGTTGGTAACGAGTGTTCCCAGCGGCGTTTTGCGCTGACCCCCGATATCGACTTCGTCAAAGTTGACCTTGGTCTTGTCACCCTTGGCGCCCTTGCTGGACTTGCCTTCCCGGGAGAGAAACTTTTCTCGTCCCTTTTCCCCCTTGGCCCAGGCCGTATCCAAGGTGACCCCGGTGAAGAACAAAGTAGCCAGGACCAGTAAGAGATTTCTCAGCTTTAGACCGCGCATGGGTTCCCTCCGTTGCATCTTTCCTCAATACTATATCTACGGAACAATCCGGCCAAATCTTGACCTAAAATTGCCACCGATTTCGTCCGGTTTGCAGTCATTGAGGTGAATATAAGTGATTAAAATAATTGGTTTATTTAGGTTTTTGCTTGTTTTTTTTGGTGCCTCGGCTGCGCTTTTGCCCGCCTTTGGGGTGGCTGCAGTCCCGGCGGACAAGGGGCCTCAGCCGGTTTTGCGCCTTGGTGATTCCCCTGAAATGCTGCGCCTAGACCCAAAAGGCCGATTTCTGGCGTTTCGTCAGGATGAGAAACTCAAAGTTCTCGACCTGAAGGATTCCGGGGTGCACCTGGTTGGGGTGATTCCCGCCGGTCCCACTTTCACCTGGGCTCCAGATGGTTTCCGGTTGCTGTATGTGAAGGCGGCTGCAGTGCCAGCGCCGGGCAATGACGCCAAGGTGCTGACCTCCACGGAGATTGAGGTTTTTGACGCGGCACTGGGGCAGAGCAAGACGGTGCGCAAGCTGGCGTCGGCAACAGGATTTCCCACCATGAATCCGCGCACCCTCGGCGCTTATGTTTTCACGCCGGATGGCCTGACCACCGTAAAGCTTTCATTTCCCGACGACCGTCTGGCCAAATGGCAGATTGCGCACCGTGATAACGGCAAGGGCAAGTATGTCGCCACGGGGCGCGGGATGCTTTGGTTCAATGGCGATGGAACGAAAATGACTCAGCTGGAAGACGACGGCGCAGTCTTGGAGTCGTTTTCGGTAAGTCCCGATGGCTCGGCTGTGTCATGGGCGACAGTCGATGGGTACGTCTACCGAAGTCATGAAGGTTCGGCGGCGGAGCTCGTCGATCGAGGGCGCGATCCGGCGTGGCATCCGGAGAAAAATGAATTGCTTTATGCCGGTGCGCGGATGAGTGGAAATAAAATCTCAGGATACGATTTGAAGGTGGCAAACAGCAGTGACAAGCGCTTCATCACGAGCACGCCATTTTCCGATGAGCGTTGGCCCCAGTGGCATCATGCTGGAAAACGAATTTTCTACACGGTCGCGCGAACGACGGACTTGTTCATGGTCGATATGGACGCCAAGCAGCAGTGAGTCCCATTCGCGAGGAGTCATGACGTGAAAATCCCTGGCGTACTAGCGATCGCATGGTTTGTTTCGGGTGCAGTTGAGGCTGCTCCGGTAAAATTACCAGCGAATTTTCAGACGCTCGGCGAAGAAGACCGCGTGGCGGCCTTGGCACCGATCTTTAAGCCATCGCCATTTGAGCCTGCAGTTTTGGATTCTCCGGAGCAACAAAAGATCATCGCCGGGACAGATGTTCCGCCTGAACGGCTGCAAGGTTACATTCGTGTCGTTCCGCCGAAGGGAACTTGCATCAAGATCGAACGTCTGACCCAGGAATCAGATCCTGCATCGGTTCGTCCACCGGTGAAAGTTTGCAAGCCCGAGGATGTCCCTTTCAGATTGGGTGAGATGGATGAATTTTCTGAACTGACATGGATCATCAGGGTGAATCAGATGGACCAGGGAACTCGCGTGTCCTGGCGCCTTCCGTACCGCATTGCCTTTGTGGTTCCTTATGCGGTCAAACTTCCTGTGGAACCCGTGCCCGTTTATATTCGCAGTTGCGAGGCCAGCCAGTCCGGGGAAATGGGGCGGCGCGTGTTTGTGAATACTTTCAGCGGCGAAAGATGGTTCATCCGCTTTCCGCCGAAAGATTATGTGGCTGACCCTGGGGCAGATTTCAATCTGGATACTGGAGACCAGCCCCTGCAGAAGAATGGTTTCGGGTTCCGGGAGTCACGGCGGCGCAGCAAGATGCTCGAAGAGCGTGAGGCTCGCAAAAATCCGAACAAAACGGTGGAAAAAAAGGTCGACGCCAAGCCAAAAAAAGGCGCCAAGCTGGTACCGACCCCAACGCCAGAGCCATCCAAGGGGCCGTTTCAACCCACAGATTTTGGTTGGAAAATTTCCCGTTTCAATACTTTCTACATGAACGCGTCAAACTTCATGCCGGACGGTGCTGTGACTCCCGGCATGAAGGGTGATTGCCGCTACACCTATGAGACTTCCGGGGCCGAATACCCCGAGGGCGGACTGATCGAATGCCACGGGCCAGATCGTTTTTCTTATGTTTATTTGCCGCTTAATTGCCTGGGGGATAAAAGTTTTCGGGCCGAGCGTGTGGAGCCTCCTAAAAAGGAAGAGCCAACCCCCGCGCCATCGCCAACCCCAAAACCTCATTAAGCCAGGCCGAAGAAAGGATCCTTCGCCTGCGGCTCAGGATGACGGACGCCTCGTCATTCTGAGGCCGAAGGCCGAAGAATCCTTTCTTGCGGAACAATCAAATGGCCGTCAGGTATTTGATCGATTCCTCGATCTCGGCGAGATTTTCTGGAGTTGCCTTGAGGTAACGCATGAGCATCCATGAATTGCGGTCGCCAACATAGATGGCCGGCAACTCCGGATTTTTGAAGGTCGCCAGAACTTCATGCGTTGCCAGCACGCCGGATTTCATTCCGTGTTCCGTCATAAACCCGATTGCATCTTGCTTCGTGTCGTTGGTAAAAATATTGAGGTATTTGACCGGCAGGCGTGCAGTCCGTGCCTGCAGGCGCAGGATTTCAGGCATCATTCGCACACATGGTGCGCACCATGTTGCCAACATAATCACCACCGTCATCTCACCGCGTACGGGTTTGTAACTGAATTTTTCCAATCCAGGTAATGCAATCGCAGTGAATGGTGGAAATGGAATCCACTCGTTGACGTATCCGTCCGTGTGTTCCATTTTTGATTTCACTTCGGGAGCGGCATGGGGATCCTCTTTTTTTGCGCCCTTGCTTTTACCGTTGAGTTTTTGATCGACCGCCTTGGCGAATTTGCCGCCGTGCTCGTCTGCTTTGGGGGGATCGTTGGCGAGGGTTGGCGTGGCGAACAAAGTCATGGAAAAAAATACTAATAAATTCAGGTATTTGAGAGTTTTTTTTCGCATATTTGGCCCCAATCAGATGTTCCCTTACACTTGATTGTAGCATGGACAACAAAAAGCAAATCGCAGAGCAGTGGCATTTCCGGTGGCCGGTCATGGAAGTCCTCATCGGGGGCGAATCTTCCATCGACACGACGTCGACCTACGTTCGCACCATGGAAGACGCCACGCGCTTTCTTCTTTCCTATGGCTACAACCCGGACGATCCATCTGACGCTCGGATGATGCATGCCGTGATCGTTGAAGCGCTTGCCTTCATCGAACGCGAACTGATGCCGCGTGAGTGGCGCAATGGTGTTCGCCCACCAGAGGAAATCCTGCTTTGCGACGATCCTCGATGGCTGCTCGTTTGGGCCGCAGAGCATGAGGATTCGCACCGCATCCGGCGCGCATGGGCCTGTGCTGTTCTTCGTGTGATGCATTCCATCGCGCACATCGAGGGTTCGTATCGCTACGTAAACGTGGATGCTGCCCGCGCCCAAATCAAAGCTCGATTTGAGGACTTTTTAAGGCGTGATGCGGCGGATCAGGTCACTGGCTTCGGCCAAGGCGAAACTTTTGTGCCGTTGGTGAAGTTCGAGTGGAAGGCCGTGAAATCCCGTCAATCGATTTTGCTCAAGCTGCTCCATAAACGCGCCAATGTTGCAGAAACAATTTATGATCTCGTTGGTGTGCGTATGGTTGTTGACAGTCAGGCGGATGCTTTGCTGCTCGTCCGCCTGTTGACTGATTTTGGAATTGTCAGCTATGCGAACTGCATTCCGGCACGGGCGCGAAACAACCTGGTTGATGTCGACAAGTTTCGCCGCGAACTCGATGAGTTGCGTGGTTTGCTGATGAGCGAAAAAATATCGCCCGAACAGTTCACAATGCGCATGGGAAATTTAGTTCTGCCTTCACCGCCCGAGGACATCGACAATCCTCATTCGGCCGCCACCTACCGTTCCATTCAGTTGACGGGCAGGCAGCTCATCCGCGGAATGAACCCGGCCTTTCAGTGGCTGCAAAGGTTTGACGAGGCCGCCGAGGCGCTCCAGGGCAGCCCGGCATCCAAGGCACTGATGGAGTTGACGGCGGCCCTTCGCGGTTGGCGCGGCATGGATCGCGAAGTCGATATGTGCGCTTTTTTTCCTTTCGAGATTCAAATTATGGATCAGAAGTCGTATACGCAGAACAACCAAGGGGCTGCGGCCCACGGGCGATACAAGAGTTCCCAATTGCGCGCGGCGCGTCGCAGGGTCCTCGGAGAAATACTGAATCTCACGCCGTGACACGCGAAATGCGATGCGAAATGAAAATTACCCGGAACAGCACCCAAATTTATGTCGACTACAACTCCACGGCTCCGTTGGAGGACGCACACCTTGAGGCCGTCATGGCCGCCGTGCGCCAGTTTGATGGCAACCCTTCGTCCCAGCATGCCACCGGTCGTCGCGCCAAGGTTGCCCTTGAAGATGCCCGGAACCAGGTGGCTGCCCTGTTGGGCTGCCGTGCCCAGGAGGTTGTGTTTACTTCCGGCGCGACTGAATCAAATAACCTTGTAATTCAGGGTGTTACTGGGAAACTGAGTGAATTTTTTACAAATTTGCCTGAGCCAAAATCAGCGCGTTTGCCCCATGTCATCGTTGGAGCCACGGAACATCCTTCGGTTTTGGAGTTGGTCCAGGTCCTGGCGGAACGCGGCCGGATCCGACTGTCGATTGCCCCGGTGGACCAGAACGGGGTGATCCTGTGTGACGCTCTTTTATCGCTGATTGATACGGATACGGCTCTGGTGGCTGTGATGCTGGTCAACAATGAGACTGGAGCCGTGCAGCCGGTTGCCGCGCTTGCGGACGCCGTAAAGGCCAAGAACTCCGCCGTGCACTTTCACACGGATGCCGTGCAGGCCATGGGCAAGATCGACATCTCGTGGCTGGCATCTTCAAAGGTCGATTCCGCAGCGTTTTCAGGGCACAAGATAGGCGCCTTCAAGGGAATTGGCGCCCTTTACTTGAAGGCCGGTTCAAAGCTGCAGGCCCTGACCTTGGGTGGCGGCCAGGAACGCGCGCGACGCCCAGGAACGGAAAATGTTCCCGGAATTATTTCTTTTGGCCTGCGGGCAAGAGACCTTGTCAGTGACCCGGCCAAGTCCTGGCTGGAGCGGGAGCGTCCCGCTCAGCAGGCGTTTTTGGCTGCTCTGGGGCGCATTTCCGGGGTGCAGGTTCACGGAGATCCCGGGGCCGGTGCTGCCAATACGATCAATTTCCACATCGAAGGCGTTGCCGGCGACGATCTTTTGCTCAATTTGGATTTGGCTGGCATTGCTGCTTCCAGTGGCAGCGCTTGTTCATCTGGGGTTGGACGTCCCAGTCATGTCTTGAAAGCCATGGGCTACAGCGATTGGATCGCCCTCAACTCTGTCCGGATCAGTTTCGGGGCCCGTGGGGGCGCCGGGGATGTCGACCGCATTGCGGAGGTCCTCGAAAAGACCGTCAAGCGGGTTCTTTCTCCCGGCGTGGGCTAGGTGGAGGGCTCGGTTCTGTGGGGATAGCAGGTGGGCCAAGCAGGGATAGGGGGCGCACCGAACCAAGGCCTGCCGGGCGAACTGCTGCATTCGATCCTCTACGTCCACGAATCCAGCGTTTCAATTTCCGGTTTGAATCAGCCATGACCAATGCTCCCTTGTTAGCGGATCGTCTGGTTTCGCCACCCGGCATCCCGGGCCAGCTGGCCTGACGTTGGTAGAGGCTTCGGAGCATCCAGGGCGCGACTTAGGCAAAACTTCAGAAAATAACCAAAAATTTAGTGATCCCGAACGGTTACTGTGGTTCATTGGGACCACATATCTTGGAGGATTCCGAAGCCGTGCAGTTGCGGGCTTTGATTTGGATGGCGTGGCGCCAGTTGCGCTCGGTGCGGGCTCGTATTTTGCCCGGCACGCGAGGGTTGTCGTTCATGACATCAATGTCCATCGCCGGTGTTGCCACCGGAGTGATGGCGCTCGTCGTCGTCCTGTCTGTGATGGGGGGATTTGAGGCGGATTTGCGCCGCAAGATGTTATCCGGACAGCCGCATGCAGAGGTGATGGCCGAGAATGCCACCGCTGGCTTCAGCCTCAAGGAACACCCTCTAGAAGAAATCGCACGAGCAATTCCAGAAGCCACAAACCTTGAGCCCTTTACTGAGGCGGATGTAGTCATAAAGCGAAAGCGCTTCATGTCATCGGCCACAATCTTCGGAATCGATCCAGCGAAAGGGGCCTCAAACTGGGGTTTCAATGGAGCCTTTGTTGACGGTCGCCTTGAGGACCTGGCCCGCAGCAACCCGCCTGGAATTGCCCTTGGTGATCAATTGGCTGGGCAGCTTGGTGCCGATCTCGGTGACGAAATCGTGATTTTGTCTCCCCAGGCTGGCGTTGGGTCGATCCTCGGTGGAGGAACTCTTTCCAGAACCTTCAAGGTAATCGGAATCTTCTCGACCGGGATGTTCAACTACGACAGCAAGTGGGCGGTGACGAACCTCGATGAGGGGCGTCGTTTCATGGCTGATTTTGATGAATCTCTAGCCGTCGACCGGTTTGTCTCCGGGGTTGGATTTCATTTGCGCGATCCAATGCAGGTGGGACGCATCAAGTCACGCTTTGAACGTGCCTTGGGCGGGAGCACCGGATTGCGTCTCAACACGTGGCAGGAGACAAATAAGGCGTTGCTCTTTGCCTTGAAACTGGAGAAATTCGCCATGGGATCCATTCTCATGCTGGTGGTTGTCGTTGCCGCTTTTTCGATCAGCGGAACAATGATGATGACCATATTTCACAAGCGGGGTCATGTCAGCCTGCTGCGAGCCCTCGGCATGAGTAAACGTGACGTGGCGCGCCTTTATATGATCCACGGTGGTGTGATTGGTGTGACTGGCGTCGTGATCGGCCTCGCCTTGGGGATATTGCTTTGTTCTGCGGTCGAATGGACGCGGGGCGTGCAGTTGCCTGCGGATGTTTATTATTTGAAAGTCCTGCCGGTCAAATTTTTGCCGTGGGACTACCTGGTGATTGCTTTGGCCGCGTTGGGTTTCAGTTTTGCGGCAGCTGCTTACCCGTCATGGATTGCTTCGCGGCAGGATCCTGGCGCTGGATTGAGGTACGAGTGAGCGAGAATTCAAAAACAGCCCAGGGCACCACAGCCGCGATCATCTTAAATGGCGTGACCAAGGCCTTTGTCGTTGAGTCACAACGGGTCGAGGCCCTGCGCGGGGTAGACCTGCGGATTGAACGTGGATCTTGTGTTTCCATTACAGGACGGTCTGGCGCAGGAAAAAGTACATTGCTGCACATCATCGGGACTCTGGATCGCCCTTCGGAGGGAATCGTTTCGATCGGCGGGATTGATGTCTCGCGGATGTCAGATCAGGCCACCTCAAAATTTCGAAATCGCAAACTTGGATTTATTTTTCAATCAAGCAATCTGCTGCCTGAATTCTCGGCGCTTGAGAACGTCATGATGCCGGGAATTATTGCCAGTGTCCGGGGGAATGCCGCGCGCGAACGGGCCGCTTACCTTTTGAATTCTGTGGGATTGCGCGATCGGGCCAGCCACCGGCCAGCAGAGCTTTCTGGAGGTGAGCAACAGCGTGTTGCAATCGCCCGGGCTTTATTCATGGAACCAGAGGTTTTACTCGCAGATGAGCCAACCGGGAATCTGGACAAGGGGACCAGTCTGGCGATTCAAGACCTGCTGATGGAGTTGGCCGCCGTACACAAAACCACAATGATTCTGGTGACGCATGATCAAATGCTGGCGGGGCGCATGCCAAGTCAGGTCATCATGGAAGACGGGCGCGTTCTGTCCGCAACAGGGGTAATCCAGTGAAGCAGGTTCGCCATCCGATTACGGGCTTTTTGTTTGCTGCCGCGTTGGCATATTTGACGGGCATCATTTTTAGTTTGGCTCCGACACATGAGGCTCAGGCCCAGCAGACTTCTGGATTCGAGGGTGCCGGTGAGTCCGTCGTCGATGTCGCGGTGCGGGGTAACGCCAAGGTCGAATCCGATGCCATCATCACGATCCTGAAAACCAGAAAGGGCGGGACTTTTGATCCGGCGATCATCAAGGCTGACATCAAATCCCTTTTTGAACTTGGTTACTTTTCGGACGTTCGTATCTTCAAGGAAGAAGTTCCCGGCGGAGTAAAAGTGCTCATTCAGGTTGCAGAAAAACCTGCCGTTGTTGAGATCAAGTTTGACGGGATGAAGGAAGTTAAGTCGGACGACCTCAAGGACAAGATCCAAACCAAGCTTTTCACGATCCTGAACGATGGTGCCATTTCCGCAGACGTCAGAATGATCGAGCGCCAGTATACGGAAAAAGGATTCTACCTGGCGCGAATCACCCACACGGTTGAGATGAAGGCGGCCAATGAAGCGGTGCTGACCTTTATTGTGGAAGAGGGTGGCAAACTTCGTGTTGGCGATGTTTCCATCATCGGCAATCAATACTTTTCCTACGGTGATTTGGTCGACAAGCTTGCCTTGCGTCCCATCACCCGATCCAGTTCGTTATCCTCTGCCGGAATTTATCAGGATGATTTCCTGAAACGGGATCTGGAGTTTCTTTCCTATTGGTACCGTGATTCTGGTTTCGCTGAAGTAAAGGTCGCGAAGCCCCTGACTGTCATGGATGCTGACCGGCAATTCGTCCGGGTCACCTTTCAAGTCGAGGAAGGCCTGCAATACAGGGTCGGAAAGATTGAATTCTCGGGCGACATGCTGTTTCAGCCATCTGAATTAACGGAATCCATGGCGCTAAAGCCGAATGAACTGTTTCGTTACTCCAGGTTTGTTAAAGACATCGAATATCTGGGCGACAAATATGGCGACCTTGGTTACGCGTATGCTTACGTCAACCCAAAGACAAACTTTAATCGTGACACCAAGACCGTTGACATCAACTTTGAGATCACCAAAGGCGAGAAGGTCTATTTCGGAGCGATTGAAATTTTGGGTAACACCAAAACCCGGGACAACGTGATCCGTCGCGAGATGGATGTTCACGATGCGGAATTGTACAGCGGGACGCGCCTGGCTGAATCAAAGAAAAATATAAACCGTCTCGGATTTTTTGAGGATGTCCAGATCGTCAAGGAGCGAGATGTCGATCATGCAGATCAACTGAACCTGAAGCTTCGAGTGAAGGAAAAACCAACAGGCCAGCTGCAGGCAGCCCTCGGCTTCAGTCCCGGACAGAACACGAGCGAAGGATCGTTTTTTGGCCAAGGCCGCTACGACGAACAAAATCAGTCGGGTTACGCGTGGAAGACAAATCTGACGGCGCGTTGGAACGGCGGGAAAAACTATTCGTTCGAGGCGGGCTTTACGGATCCGCGTGTCAACGACACCGAATGGCTGGCTGGTGCGTCGGCTTCGGTGAAGCACGAAATCCGCAACCCGCTCGAAGATGTTGAGATTCAAGAGGAACGCACTGGGGGCTCGGTATTCGTCGGGCACAAGCTGTTTGAGGAAGTTCGCGGCCGGTTGACCTACCGCGCTGAGAACATCAAGCAGCAAAGTGACGTTTACCTGGTGGACCGTTTTAAGGACTCAGGATTGTCATCGAGCGCGATTTTCAGTTTAAGTCGTGTCGATACCAATAATTACATCGATCCAAATGAGGGGTCGGAAGTCGAACTGAGGCAGCAATTCACCGGTGGGCGACTGCTCGGTGGCAACCAACAATTCATGGAGTCAGTATTTGATGCCTCCAAATACCAGCCCATCGACTTTTCGGAAACCTTTCGCACCTACGTCAAGCTTCATGCCACGGCTTCATACATCTACCCGTTTGGTGACAAGGAGGTTCCCTTCCTTGAACGTTACCGCCTCGGTGGGCCAAATGACTTGCGCGGTTACGACCTCTGGTCACTTGGCCCCAAGTTCAGTGTCATGAAGTCTCCTGGTGATCCGGTGACGAAGCTGATCAAAGGCGGAGACAAGAAGGTCCTGGCTCAGATTGAATACTTCGTCCCTTTGATTCCCGAAGCCGGAATCAAGGCTCTTTTGTTTGCAGATGCTGGTCGCGTATTTGACGACGGTGATGCGATGGCCTTTGATGGATTTCACAAGGACGTTGGATTTGGAATCCGGTGGATCACGCCGATTGCGCCTTTCCGGTTTGAGTGGGCTTATCCCTACGAAAATGGAAAACTCGGGGAAACCAAAATTATTTTCTATATCGGATATTGAGTGACTATTTCGGCCTGCTTCAATGGCCGCAAAGGAGATGGGGTTTTATGAAAAGAATATTGATGACCAGTGTGCTGTCCAGTGTTGTGTGTGCGGGAGTTGTTTGCGCACCGGGCGTTTCTTTTGCGGAAGGCCGCAAATACGCGGTCGTCGACATGCAGGCCGTGATCCTCAATGTTGAGGAAGGCAAGGTCGCGCGGACGGACCTGGAAAAAGAGATCAAGGACAAGGAAAAAGAGCTCCAGAAGCAGAAGGAAGAGCTCGATAAAATGAACGATGAGTGGAAGTCGAAGGCCAGCCTCTTGTCCGAGGAAGCCCGGATGAACAAGCAAAAGGATTTCCAAGAGAAGTTTCTTGCCCTTCGCAATGCCGAGATGGAGTTTCAGGCAAATATCAAGCGCAAGGAACAAAAGGCAACCCAGGGGATTGCGGTGAAAGTTGCCGGGTTGGTTGAGAAGATCGCCAAGGAGCGCAGCATCGAGGCCGTATTCGAGTCTAATTCTGCCGGGTTGCTATATTTGCAAGAGCCAGTCGATTTGACCAAGGAAGTTGTCGATCGCTACGCCAAAGAAGCCAAAAAGAACTCTGGCAAATCAAAAAAGTGAGCCACCATGAAGCACGCTGCTGAGGTCGCTGAAATTAAAATTCCCGCAATGCCAATGGATACGGAAGCCATCCAAAAGTGCATTCCCCACCGCTATCCATTTTTGCTGGTGGACCGGGTGACAAGTCTTGTCCCGGGGGACAAGATCGTCGCTTACCGGAATATTTCAATTTCTGAGTCAGCCCTTCAGGGGCATTTCCCGGGGGATCCGGTTCTTCCTGGTGTTTTCATCATTGAGGGGCTGGCCCAGACGGCTGCCGTTTACGGTCATCTGGCCAGCGGCGGGACGGCCACGGGTTGCCTTCTTTCCGATGTCAGCGAGGCCCGTTTCCGCAAACCGGTCCGCCCTGGTGATAGACTAGTCTATGAGGTCAAGATCGTGCGCCAGCGGGCTCACTTTCTTTGGTTCGATGCAACGGCTCTCGTTGACGGCGAAGCAGTCGCGACGGCAAAGTTTTCAGCCCTGATGCGCTAACGCGCCCGTAGTCAGAGAGGGGTCATGGCGGAACACAACCAGATTCACAAGACTGCTTTTGTGCATGCGGGTGCAGAATTGGGCGTGGGCGTCCAGATTGGGCCCTATGCGATCATCGGTTCAAAGGTAAAACTTTCCGATAATGTCATTGTCGATGCCCATGCCGTGGTCGATGGCCGCACCACCGTGGGTGCCCGCACGCGGATTCATTCTTTTGCAAGCGTCGGATCCATGCCCCAGGATCTGAAATACCGCGGGGAAGATACGGAGCTGTTGATCGGCGCCGACAACATGATTCGCGAGTATGCCAACCTGTCACTTGGTACCGTTGGCGGCGGTGGGAAGACCGTCATTGGTAATGGCAATCTGTTCATGGTCTACACGCATATTGCCCACGACTGCATCATTGGCGACGAGTGCATTTTTGCCAACGGGGTGGCAATCGCAGGGCATTCCTTGATCGGGAACAAAGTTGTGTTCGGTGGTCTGTCCGGATTGCACCAGTTCTGCCTTGTCGGAGATATGGTGATGGTTGCCGCCGGGGCAATCGTCACCCAGGACGTGCCGCCTTTTGTCATGGTTCATGGCAACCGGGCCCAGCCGAGCGGATTGAATGTAGTTGGGCTTCGCAGGTCTGGATTGAGCCAATCCCAGGTCTCTGATGTGAAGTCATCCTATCGATTCATTTACAGTGAGAACCTCACCATTGACGACGCACGCGCCAAGATCGCTGCTGAAGTTGGTGATGAGGGTGTCAAAACCAAATTTTTAGATTTCCTCGCAGCCAGCAAACGCGGTGTTTGCCGCTAGGGCCGGTTGTAATTTGGCATCTTTACCTAAAAAAATATTTATCTCTGCCGGCGAATATTCCGGTGACCTGCTCGGGGCTGATCTCGTTGCGGGCCTGCGTTCTGTTTTTCACTCCGCATCTTTTTTCGGGATAACTGGCCCGGCCATGAATGCGGCCGGCGTGGAGAGTATCGCTGGAATTGAAGAGCTGAGTGTGATGGGAGTGGCAGAGGTTGTTCGAAAAATTGGCGATCTCGCGTTGCTCGAGAAGAAGATTTTCGCGGCGATTGAGCGCCTTCAGCCTGACTTTGTTATCACCGTTGATTTTCCTGGGTTTCACTTTCGCATGGCCGAGCACCTTAAAATGCTTGGGATTCCAGTTTATCAATATGTGGCCCCGAAACTTTGGGCGTGGGGAGCAGGAAGGGCAGAGCGCCTTCGTCGCGATTTTTCCGGCGTCCTTGGAATACTTCCCTTTGAGGCAGAATTTTTTCACGGGCGTGGCATCAAATACCGGTATGTGGGTTGTCCTCATGTCGACAGAATTCGCCGGGTAAAAGTGGACCGGACGATGTTTGGCTTTGATCGCGACCGGGCGACGCAGCCGGTTGTTTTGTTGCTGCCGGGAAGCCGCAAGGGTGAAATTGAAGCGATTGCTCCACTCATGGTTCGCATTGCGCGGCAACTCGAGGCGGCTGTGCCAGGAATCACTTTTGCACTGCCCGTTGCGGCCAATCTGGATTTGAAATTCGTTCGGGCCCATTTTTCTGGCCTTCGTCATTTGCACGTTCATCATGGATCCAGCCTTGAGCTGATGTCAGTGGCAGACGTTGCCGTCGTCGCTTCTGGAACTGCCACTTTGGAATGTGGTTTGTCAGAACTTCCCATGGTGGTCGTTTATGAAATGGGGGCGATCTCTTATGCCCTGATGAGTAAATTGGTTTCGATCAAGCATGTCAGTTTGGTGAACCTGATCGCGGGTTCCGAGGTCGTTCCTGAGTTCGTACAGAATGTCGACGCCATTCACGTCGCCCGGCAGGTTGAAGATCTGTTGTTAGACCAGTCTGTTCGCGGTCGTCAGATTGCGGGGCTCCGTCTGGTCAATAGCAGTCTTGCCGGAGGCGCTGGCCTGACCGCCGCAAAAACCATCGAGGAGTGGCTGGGAGGCGTCTCATGAGATCACTCCCCGAACTTGCTTTGTGGACGGCGCGGCGCCATGCCAGGGTTGTCGCGGGGATGTTTGTAGCCTTGCTGGTGCTTGGGATTTCCCAGGCAACGGTGATCTTTCTGGTCAAAGGTTTTCTTGCGGCGTTTTTTGACAGCCCGCATGGGAAGCACGGTTCCCTTGTGATGTATCTTCCTCTTGTTGTTCTTGTTGCTGGCATCGCAAAGTCTTGGGGAACCTACATGTATACCCGGCTGCAGCAAGAGTTCAGCCTATTTGCAGGGGCGGCTCTGCGTGACAAGTTATTCCCGGCAATCCTCGGCAAGTCCTATCAGGAGCTCGCGCAGGTTTCGCCTGGATCATGGATGTCCATTTTAGTTAATGACGTAGCCTTTGTTCAAACTCGCCTTTCCGAGGTCATGACCAGTTTTTTGAGGGGCGGGATGGCTGTCTTGGCCAGCCTGGCCACAATGTTTTTTTTGCATTGGCCATCTGCGGTGGTAATGCTGTTGGTGATGCCGTTGACGGCCCGTTCGACCGGCGCCACGGGTAAGCGCATTTCCGGCTTTTCAAGTGCGGTTCAAGAATCATTGCGACGGATGGCGGATCTTGTTTTTGAGGTCCGCGGCCGGTTTGATTTCATGCGTGCCCAACAGGGTGAGGCCTTTGATTTTCAAAGATACGAGTCCGCAAATGAATCGTACTTTCGAATGATCACCCGCAGCATTCTTGTTCGTTCGGCATTTGCGCCCGCGCTGGAATTTTTTGGTTTCGCAGTGTTTGCGGGATTCATCCTTGCGATCAATCGGGGTTGGATCGGATTCGCTTCAAACGGCGAAAAGGGGAGCGAACTGCTCCTTCAATTCGTGGTGGCCATTGGTTTTATGGTGAAGCCCATGCGCGACATGGGCGAGCAATTGGCCCGGTATCATGAGACGCAGGGGGCGATCTCAAAGTGTTTTGAGATGCTCCGTTCTGGAGCAACAGATGCCCGTGGACCTGAGCCGTTTTTTCCGCCTGGTCTGATGTCTGGCTTGCGCTTGGCGGCTCCGGGGGCGGGGCTGCCTCTGGTTGTGCGTGATATTTCATTTAAGTGGCCCGGTTCTGGTAAATCCTTTTCAGCGCAGAATCTGACTTTGGTTCCGGGAAGATCCGTTGCCGTTGTTGGTCCGAGCGGTGCCGGTAAAAGCACTTTTTTAAAGGTGTTGTCAGGACTTCTGCCCCCAGATCGCTGGAGTGCGGACTCCAGTTGGGAGTCGGCGGTGGAGTTGACGGCACTAGTTCCGCAGCAACCGTTTTTGTTTACGGCAACCATTCGTGAGAACGTCGCCTATGGGGTCCCTGATTGCGACGACGATGATATCTGGGCCGCACTGGATTCGATTGATGCACGGCAATTTGTCGAAGCCATGCCGGCCGGGCTTTCGGCTTCGGTTTCTTCTCTCGTTGCAAATCTTTCGGGAGGCCAGATTCAACGGCTGGTGATCGCACGGGCGTTGCTGCGCCGGAAATATATTCTTCTTCTTGATGAGGCGACTTCGGCGCTTGATGTTGCAACCGAGGGATCGATCTTGAGGCGCATCACGGCTGCGGCTAAATTAAATCTCAGTGCTGTCATTGCTGTGACCCACCGTTTGCAATGGTTGCCTTTGTTTGACGAGATCTGGTTTGTGGAAGATGGCGGCGTGGTCTTGAAGGGAACCCATCAGGACTTGCTTGCTGCGCCCCGTTTTGTTTCGTTCTGCAATTCTGCAGAAGGCGACCTGTCATGAAGTGGCGGCGCCTGCTTTTGCCATTGTCTCTTGTTTTTCTGGTGATCATTTTGATTCGCAGGATGGCTTACCGTTTAGGCCTGATTCGGTCATTTCATCTGGGGCCAAAGACCATTTCTGTTGGCAATATTGAAGTGGGGGGCACCGGAAAATCTCCGTTTGCCTCCGGGCTTGCTGCTGCTCTTGTGGCTGCAGGGCATCGTCCTGTGATCCTCGGGCGAGGTTATGGCTCTGCTCTGGGTCGAAATGCAGCGGCATTGTTTATTGATTCGCATTTGCTTGAAGTCCGGGGACCCTCGGGTGCTGCACTCAAGGGCGTGACGGGCTTGATGGCCGACGAAGCCAGAATGGTTTCCGCAGACAACCCAACCGTTCCAGTGATTATCGGGCGTGACCGGGTACACGCCTTTAAAATTTTTTCTGACTTTCTTGCCAGATACCTGCCGACGCATGTGATCCTTGACGATGGATTTCAACATTGGCGGATAAAACGTGACGTAGACGTCGTACTTTTGTCGCAGGAATTTGTGGGCGATGCGCTGCTGCCTGCCGGAAATTTGCGGGAGCCAGTCAGTGCCCTTCGGCGTGCGGATTCGGTCGTTCGCTTGAGCGGCCGGGACAGTGTTCAGCCCGCCAAGTCGATGGCGTTGCCAGGTGGCGTTCGGGAGAGCCAGGGCCGCATCATTTATGGCGCGATCCAGCCGGTGGTTGCGACCGGTTCGACTGCAGGCCGCGGGCAGAAGTTACCGCTTCATCCCATTGCGTTTTGCGGGATAGCGCGCCCGGGGTCGTTTCTAAAAGCCCTGGCGGCTGCTGGGGTTTCCCCCCTGCGTGTGATCACAGTGAAGGATCACGCCCGCTTTCACGCTGATCATTTCACTTCGGGCTCAATGAATGGCGCTGATGCAATTGTAACCACCTCGAAAGATTATTGGCGCGATCCGGAAATCATGAAAGCATCTGGCATGCCGGTTTGGATCCTGCCGATGAAAGTTGAATTTTCTTACCGTGATTTTTTCTGAATCCATCGTTTGGCGATTTCGTAATTCATTGGGATTTCCCCTAATGTTTATGCCTGTTTTTTTTAGTGCACCCCTAGACAATTCGCAGGTTCCCAGTTGGCTCAAGGCGTCCCGCGGCTAAAGTGATTTCGATCACGCCCGATCCACCCTCATGAATGACCATTACGGGCTTACCGTGTCACTCAACCTTGGGAGATTTGAGCGTTATGAACCAGACAACGAATAACCCGACAGGGCAAGGGGGCGGCGGGGGCCTTCCGTCACAACCCGCCTCGCAGTCAAATCCGTTTACCGCGGACTTGAAAGGCGAGTTTGCAAGTAACTTTGGGACGAACACCAATGCGATGTCCCAAATATTCAAGGAAGGGTCTTATGCGAACAGCAATCGTTCGCGTTACATCCTTCTGGCAGTCCTGCTCGTCGCAGTGGCGGCGGTAGGATACCTTTATCTGGAAACCTCTGGCGACGACGTGAATGAGTTTCCGCCACCAGAAGCTCCAGCAGTGACGGAGGTCGCTCCGAAGGCAGCAGCTCCTGTCGCCGCTAATGCGCCGGTCGCATCGACAGCGCCAGTGGCATCGACCGCTCCGGTAGCCGAGACGGCTCCTGTTGCCGAGACGGCCTCTGCCGCAGCTGAAGGATCGGCTGGACCAATATCGATCAATTTTCCTGAAAACGAAGCATCGATCGCTTACGATGAGACGGTGGGCCCAGCCCGCTTCTCATGGACAGGCGGTCCAGGCCGGCTTGAGCTTTCCCGTAAAGCGTCAATGAAGCCGGTCGAGATGAGTATCCCGGTCAAGAAAGGCGCCTATTCCCTGCACCAGCCGTCTCCTGGGATGTGGTACTGGCGCATCAAGAGCGCGACCGGAAGTTCTGAAATACGATCCTTCACTGTGGACGCACCAGTGCGCCGCAAGTTGACGGTGACGGCACCTGCTCCGGGCGCAATCCTGGCTGGCAGCAGCGGTCAAGTGAGCTGGCAGGGCGACTCCAAGGTCACCTACTACCGGGTCGAGTTGAACAATGCGCCCGATTGGGCAAACCCGGCTTACAAGTTTGCAACGGCAGGTTCCACGGCGACGCTCCAGGGGGTCACTCCTGGTGCCTATAAAATGCGCGTCGGAGCCTTCTCTGAAATCTCCGGACGTTGGGAGTATTCGACTCCCGTGGATGTCACGATCCAGTAATTCGTGAAACCCCAAGGTTGATCGTTCGCCCAGCGTAGCCCCGCTGGGCGAATTTGTTTTATGATGTTGAATGAAGATGAAGTATTGGAGAAATTTCATTTATGCCTGTTGCGCCGCCAAAGGATGCCAAATCAGTGCTGCGAGATGCGATTCGTTTAGAACGAAAATGCATGCTCCCCGCCGAGGTTGAGGCATCTTCGCAGAAAATTCAGAATCATTTGATGCGGTGGCTTAGCGGAAAACAATTTGGTGCAGTGGCTGCCTATCTGGCCGTTCGTAACGAAGCCGTCATTCATCCGGCGATGGAGCAAGATCAAAACCATGACCGACGCTGGTATTTTCCGAGGGTGCTTCCCGAAAAGATGATGGAATTTGTCGCGTGGCGTTCCTACGAGCCACTTCGAAAAGGCAAGTTCGGCATCAAAGAGCCAGCCGATGGCCAGCGCCTTGATTTTCAGTCGCGTGATGTCCTGATCCTTTTGCCCAGCGTTGCGATCGATCGCCGCGGGAACCGCCTTGGTTCAGGTGCAGGATATTATGACCGCTTTTTAAGAACGCTGCCCGATCTTTCACGGGTCACGCTGATGGGAGTTTGCTGGGAACGGTTTGTTTTGCCGGAGAATATTCCGGTGGAATCATACGATGTCGCAGTGCATGCCGTGCTGACTGAAAAAGGTGTCACGGAAATCGCCAAGTTTACTTGACGACGTCCTTTTTTTGGCAAAAACGGACTAGTCCCTTGCAGCATTGGATGCTGGTATTGCCGGTGTAGTTTGAGCAGTCCGGCGCACTCCCAACGTCTTCGAATCCCGCCGGACATCCTGGGGGTGAATCAGTGTGGCTGTCCGATCCAGTGATCGCGATGGCTGAGACAATGGAGCTTCCTGGCGGCAAGGATGTCAGGGGAACCGTCTTCTTGCAGAATGCGCTGGTTGAATAATTGTTGCATGCGGCCGGTGAAGAAACGACACCAAGGACGTTGCTGCCACTGGCATCGCCACTGAACCCGTCTGGGCACGCTGAGCCGTTGGTCATCCGGACTTCGATCACCACATTCGGATCTTCCTGGCCCGTCTTTTGGCAGAGCGGGCGGTTGCCGTTGCATTGCATCGAAATTTTATATTTGAGCGCGTCGGCCTCAGGCAGCATAAAGCAGTCACCAACCGCCCCAATAACGGCGTACCCTGCCGGGCAGCTTAGGCCCTGTGTGCCACCGGAGCGACAGGCATTGTTGGTTACTGGCAGGCCGCAGCTGCCGGGTCCACTTCCGGCAAATAGAAAATCATTAAAGCGCTTTGCCAGGGTTGCGCGTCCCCCATCGGAAAAACTTGGGGGTATCTGCGTGTCTGGCAGGGATTGAGAACTTGCATCAAGTCCAGTGCGGCCTACGGATGCCTTTCGGACGCCGCCGGAGCCTTTGAAACTAGATCCACCGCAGGACGAAACCGCCAGCAGACAAGGCAGCATCAAAGCTGTCATCACCACCCAACGATTTTTGGACGGGCGGCGGTGACGCGTTGAAAATAGACTGGGCTCCGTCACAGAAACGCTCCTTAAGCGCATAGCGCATTAAAATCACTGCGCGTGATGTATGGGGCCAAACTGTTTTGAGTATTTTGGGGCAAGAAGTCGTAAGACGTTTTCGGTCCTCCAGATAGAAAATCATAGTTGGGTAAAAGTCCATTGGATGGTTTCGGAGATTCACCGGGAATAATTGAAATCGAAGATCCATCAGTGGAATGCCCAGGCAGAGTACCTACAGGGGTCCCCATCGGAGGATTAGCTAAGACCCCAGGGTTTGTTGATAAAAACGGAACCGGAGACCCCGAAGGATTCGGAAAGTTGATATCAACGATTTTACTTGTGAATTTTTTTAGCGAAACTCGTTCAGACGTCAACTCTCTGATGACATCCTGGATGAGATTCTCTGGCACCCCGCGTTCTGCAAGTCCGGTCGCGAGGCGTTTGATTTTTTGTGGATCTGTGATGACGGGCGGTAGCCGCTCCATTTCGTTTTCGTTAGCGGCATCGGGATCCTGAAATCCCGAAGCCAATTGAGTTTTATTAACGGAGGCTTTACAGCCAACAACCGCCGCTAAATAAAAGAAAACTAGAAACACTCGCATTCGGCTCACCTCTATTGGGATCATCGGCTTGGCTCGTGCCCGGGTTGAGGTGATTTTCGATTTGCTATATTTTCTCCAATAATATCAGGATGTTTTAGCGATGATTTTGTTATCAGAAACACTGACCAACACCTTGTCGCCCTCTTTAATCTGCCCCGCGATCAACTGCCGGGCAATCTGGGTCTCCATCTCGCGTTGCAGGTATCGTTTGATCGGGCGAGCCCCGAATTGAGGATCATAGGACTGTTCGGCGATCAGCGCAGCAGCATCATCTCCCAGTTCAAATCCAATCCCACGGTCGGCCAACCGGTCGGCAAAACCTTTCGCAAGGATCTTGATGATCTTTTTTATCTCTTCCATCTGAAGGGGCTTGAACATCACGATTTCATCAACCCGGTTCAGAAACTCCGGACGAAAATGGGCGCGTAGATCAGACATCACCGCGCTGCGGGATCCTGCTGTCAGTTCACCGTCGCTGCCGATGCCCCCATCCAAAAGATGATGCGAACCGATGTTGCTCGTCATGATCACGACCGTGTTGCGAAAATCAACGGTCCGGCCCTGGGAATCGGTGAGACGGCCATCGTCAAGAAGTTGCAGCAGCGTGTTGAAAACTTCCGGGTGGGCTTTTTCAATTTCATCGAACAAGACCACCGAATATGGTTTCCGGCGCACGGCCTCGGTCAATTGTCCGCCTTCTTCGTAGCCAACATAACCCGGAGGCGCGCCGATCAAACGCGAGACGGCATGTTTTTCCATGTATTCCGACATGTCGATCCGGACAATGTTGTCCTCGCTGTCAAAGAGCGAAGAGGCAAGGGCCTTGGCCAGTTCCGTTTTTCCAACGCCAGTGGGCCCGAGGAAAATAAAGGATCCAATGGGCCGGCGTGGGTCTTTGATCCCGGCGCGTGCGCGGATCACAGCATCACTCACCAGTTGAACCGCCTCGTCCTGACCCACGACCCGTTCATGCAAAATTGTATCGAGTTTTAAAAGTTTTTCCCGTTCGCCTTCGACCAGGCGTGTCACAGGAATCCCCGTCCAGCGGCTGACGATCTGGCTGATTTCGGATTCCGTAACCTCCTCGCGCAGCAGGCGCAACGTACCTGATTCTCCCGCGGCAGATGCCGCACCCTCAACCTGGTGCAGCTTTTCCAGAAGTCCGGGCATTTTTCCGTGACGCAACTCCGCAGCCTTGTCCAGGTTGTATTCCCTTTCGGCACGTTCGATGGCGCGTTTGGTGTCTTCGATTTCTGCGCGTACGACCGTGACTTTTTGCAGGGATTGTTTTTCCGACTCGTATTGTGCGCGCAGGGAATCCCGCGCCGTTTTTGCATCGGCCAATTCTTTTTGAAGAGACTCCAGGCGTTTCCGGCTGGAATCATCTTTTTCTTTTTTGAGGGCTGCCTCTTCGATCTCAAGGCGCATGACCTTGCGCTGGGCCGAGTCCAGATCTGACGGCATGGAATCGATTTCAGTGCGAATCATGGCGCAGGCTTCGTCGACCAGATCGATAGCCTTGTCAGGCAAAAAACGGTCGGTGATGTAACGGTTTGATAGTGTCGCGGCAGCCACGAGGGCATTGTCCATGATCTTTACGCCGTGATGAACTTCAAAGCGTTCTCGTAATCCGCGCAGGATTGACACCGTGTCTTCCACATTTGGTTGATCCACCATGACTGGCTGGAAGCGACGTTCCAGGGCCGGATCTTTTTCAATGTACTGGCGATATTCGTCGAGTGTTGTGGCTCCAATGCAGTGCAATTCGCCGCGAGCCAGCATGGGCTTCAGCATGTTGCCCGCATCCATGGCGCCTTCGGCTTTTCCTGCGCCGACAATCGTGTGCAATTCGTCGATGAAAAGGATGATGCGGCCTTCGCTCTTTTTAATTTCATTCAGAACAGCCTTCAGGCGTTCTTCAAATTCACCGCGGAATTTTGCGCCGGCGATGAGTGAACCCATATCAAGGGAAAACAGGGACCTGTCCTTGAGACCTTCGGGGACGTCACCGCGTACGATCCGGTGGGCCAGGCCTTCGGCGATCGCGGTTTTTCCGACTCCTGGCTCGCCAATAAGGACGGGGTTGTTTTTGGTTTTGCGGCTCAGGATGCGGATGACACGACGGATTTCCTCGTCTCGTCCGATGACGGGATCAAGTTTGTTGTCTCTAGCTGCTTTGACCAGGTCCCGGCCGTATTTTTCAAGGGCCTCGTAGGTGTCTTCGGGCGTGTTGCTTTGAACTCGCTGGTTTCCGCGCAGGGCGGTCAGTGCTTTCATGAAATCGGCCAGCTTCGGTCCAAGATCCTTCAGCGCTTTGCTCGCATCAGATTTGTCGTCGAGTTTGATCGCCTCGATGAACAAGTGTTCGACCGAGACATATTCGTCTTTTAGTCGCTGGGCTTCTTTTTCTGCCGAGACAAAAAGACGTGACAACCGACCACTCAAAAAAATCTTGGTGGGGTCATATCCCGATCCCGAAGTACGCGGTTTTTTGCCGAGTCCGGTTTCAAGGCGGTTGATGAGGGCCTCGGTGTTGGCACCCGCGCTGGTCACGAGTTTCGGAATCAGGCCGCCACTTTGGCGGAGCAGGCTGATCAGGAGGTGATCGACATCCACCTCGTTGTGGCCAAACTCGATGGCCATCTTTTGGGCTTCTTGCAGGGCCTCCTGGGATTTCTGGGTCAGCTTGTTGATATCCATGTCGAATCCTTCCGCGATGCCGCGTGGTGGAACATTGAAAACGGGGCCGGCAGGGCTCTACACTCAACATGTGTTCCAAATGGAGGATGTCAAGGACGTGGTGCGTAAGAAGCACCCCATTTACCCGGTTTTTTTGGGGGGGATGGGATGCACAATTACGTCGGACAGGCCTTAAATTTCTGATATGAGACGAGACTCTGGCCCTATTTCGGGCCCCATGACGGTGGCGCTGGCATGTCCCACGATTCCCGATCACCAAACAATTTGCGTCCCCGTTCCAAAGCCTTGTTTGAAGAAGCCGTTGGCCTGATGCCTGGGGGCGTCAATTCGCCCGTTCGCGCTTTCGCATCCGTCGGCGGGACGCCGGTATTCATGAAGCGGGCCAACGGTGCCTACTTGTGGGATGAGGACGGCAACCGCTACATCGATTACATCACGAGCTGGGGCCCGGCCATCGTCGGACATGCCCACCCGGAAGTCCTTGCGGCAATTAATGAGGCTGCTGCGGGCGGGCTATCGTTTGGCACCCCGACGGCGGGAGAAAGTATCCTTGCCCACAAGATCATCAAGGCGATGCCGGCCATCGAGATGCTGCGTCTGGTTTCCAGTGGAACTGAGGCCTGCATGTCCGCCCTGCGCGTTGCGCGTGCTTTCACTGGCCGGACCAAGATTTTGAAGTTTGAGGGCTGCTATCACGGGCATGCCGACATGTTGCTCGTGAAGGCGGGTTCGGGGGCCGCGACCCTCGGCCTTTCAGGCAGTCCCGGTGTTCCTGAATCCACGGCCCAGCATACGCTGACCGCTCACTTCAATGACGTGGATCAGTTGAGGGAAATTTTTTCAGCGAACCGGCGCGATATTGCCGCTGTGATTGTGGAGCCGATTATTGGCAACGCCGGGTTCATCCGGCCTTTACCCGGATACTATGACGTCCTGAAGGGTCTTTGTGAGGAACACGGCACCCTTTTGATCTTTGATGAAGTGATGACCGGTTTCCGGGTGGCTCACGGTGGATATCAAAGCCTGTGCGGGATCAAACCCGACATGACGGTCCTGGGTAAAGTCATCGGCGGTGGAATGCCTGTTGGGGCTTACGGCGGACGCCGCGATATCATGAGCATGGTGGCGCCTTCGGGGCCCGTTTACCAGGCAGGGACCCTTTCAGGAAATCCTGTGGCGGTTGCCAGCGGGATTAAAACCTTGGAAATCCTTTCGCGTCCTGGTGCATACGACACTCTTGCCGCACGCAGTGAGCGCCTTGTCAGTGGATTGAAGTCTGCCGCCGAAGGATTTGGAATTCCATTCACCGTCGATTTTGAGGGCGGAATGTTTGGCTTTTTCTTTGCGAAAGATTCCGTCCGTAACTTTGAAGACGCAAAGCGTGCAAATCTGGACAATTTTAAAAAATTCTTTCAATTGATGCTCGATGATGGAATCTATCTGGCGCCGTCTGCATTTGAGGCTGGTTTTCTTTCGTTGGCCCACTCTGAGTCTGACATTGATGCGACTCTGGATGCGGCACGCAGGGCGTTCCGCGTCATTGCCGAAAGTCCAAACACGCAGGCGGGCCGCTGAATGGCTGGCAACCCTGCACCAAGCGCAAGTTTTGGGTGGATCAACTATTGGAACCTTTGGCCTTTGCGGCTGGAGTTGCGCAGAGCCCTTGCCGGACGAGTTGAATTCCGCGACGGGCATCCTTCCCAAGTGAACCGTTGGCTGGTTGAGGGCAGCGTACAGATGGCGCCTGCGTCCAGCATCTGCCTGCTTAAACACAATCAACTCAATGTTGCCCTGCCGGTGGGTGTTGCCTCCACCGGACCCGTCATGAGTGTGTACCTGGGCTTTCCTGCCGCGCAGAATCATTCGTTTGATGTTTGGCAGGAACGCATTGCCGAACTGAAGGAAACCTACGCCCGCGTCACGGCTCTGCGGCCTTTTGATCCCCGCCAGATTGCCCGCGACCTTTTTGCCGCCGTGACTGAAAAAGCCACGCCGGGTTTACTCAATGCCTCTGGTCAGATCAAGCTGACACCGGTTTCAGCCGCCAGTGCGGCCATGACAAAAACTCTGCACAGGTTGCTGTTTGGACCTGATGCCCGTGGGGTGGAGCCACGGACCGGTGAAAGCGTTCAGCCCTCCGGTGAAAGTGATTCTGTGGAACTGTTGATTGGTGATGAAGCCCTGAAGCGCCGGTCCGAATTTCCTCAAATTTTGGATCTTGGGGAGGTGTGGAACCGGATCACGGGCCTGCCCTTTGTTTTTGCCGTTTGGCAGCTGGGATCTAACACAGATGCGGTTGAGGCTGCCGGCCTGCGCCCTTTCATGAATGCCATCAAAGAAAGTGCCGAATTTGCCCAAGCCAAGATGCGTGTTTCGTCGGCGGATTACCGGGCGGCTTTGATGGATTCACCTCTTGGATCCGGGGTGGAAATGGTCGATCTGCAGCGCTATTGGCGGGTCATCGAATACACTCTAACCCCCCAGCATCTAAGAGGTCTTGTGCTTTACCTGTGCCTGGCCCGGGCGACCGGTTCTGTCCGCCCTGACAATGACGAGAAGGCCCTTCAGCGTTTGATGCGCTGGCAGCAGCAGACGGCTGATGCGTCAGGCGTGATTTCTTCGCTGCACTGAGGCGTTCCTTTAGGGTTGTTTTTTTGGACGGGTGGGTGATAAGCCACCGCTTCAGAGTAGCTCTTTGAGCCCTAAAGACAGAAAAGAGGCCCCCATGTCCAACAACCCGCGCGTTATAGAATTTCACTACGTTCTTCACGACATGAAGGGCGAAATGATCGACCAGTCCGAAGCCGGCGAGCCGCTCGCGTTTCTGGAAGGTTCGGGTCAAATCATTCCTGGTCTGGAGAGCGTTCTCTTGACCATGTCAAAGGGCGACAAGCGGGAAGTTCACGTGAAGGCCGAAGACGCCTACGGCGACCGCGATGAAACCCTCATTGCCAATGTTCCGGTCGATCAGTTGCCAACCTCTGAAGTTAAAATCGGCGACATGTTCCGCGGCGGCCCAGACGAGGACGATCCAATCATGGTTGTGACATCGGTCACTGAAAGCCATGTGACCCTTGATGCGAACCATCCGTTGGCTGGCAAGGATCTCGTATTCAAAGTCGAGATCGCAGAAATGCGCCCTGCGACCAAAGATGAGCTGGACCATGGTCATGCTCACGGTGCTGGTGGTCATCACCACTAGTTTAAATGTCCAAAGAATTTGTCGGGTGAGTTATCACGATCAGACCCCGTCACTTTCGAGTGGCGGGGTTTCGTCATTCTGACTCCGTCTTCGTCATCCTGAGCGTAGTGAAGGATCCTTTCTTAATTCGTCATCCTGAGCGTAGTGAAGGATCCTTTCTTCAAATTTTTTTAAAAACACGACGGCCATATTTTTTATGTAAGAAATCGCAATGAAGTAGGCGGCAGATAACGGGACTTTCCGCGGAAAGTCGAGAATTAGGCCTACTGAGACGAAACCGAAAAATTCTGTCCCGCGGCGGAGAAGAAAGGATTCTTCGGCCTTTGGCCTCAGAGTGACGGGTTAAGAAAGGATCCTTCGCTAACGCTCAGGATGACGCGCAATGCTCAGGACTACGAAATGCGGTCCTGAAGGTTTTCAGATGTGGTGGCAAAGGTGATTTTTGGGTGGCGTTCGTTCAGGAGTTTTAGGCGCCAGACCTGATCTAGCAGAATGACGGGATTGTCGTGCTGGTCCCGGGTGATGATGTGCGCCTGATCTTTCAGGATGGCTTGAATCGCATTGGCATCGCTGCTGAGGGACAGATGCCGAAGTGTGCTTGAATTTCTCGCAAGTCCATTTACTTCAGGACGGTAAAGTATCGCCAGATCCCGGCGACAACCTTCTCCTGGTCCGTCTGTGACAAGTCTGGATAGACGGGAAGCCGAAGCATCCTTCCAGCGCATGATTCTGTGTGAGTCAGACTGCCTGCCGTCCGTCCGTACTTTCGTCCCGCCGGAGACATGTGCAGCGGCTCATAATGAGTGGTCGATTGGATGCCCTGTTCCAGCAGCGCTCGCCGAAGGCCTTCGCGGACTTCATTGGACTCAACCAGGAAATGGAAAATATGTCCGTTACCTGACTCGATCTCGTCTGGCTTGGGCAAAACAATTTTTCCTTCGTTCTCAAGTCCAGCCAAGCCGTTCATGTATTCCCGAAAAACCTGTGACCGGCGTTTATTGATCTCATGGACGTGCTCCAGCTGGGCGACGAGCATCGCAGCCTGGATTTCGCTGGGGAGGAAAGAGGATCCGATATCCACCCATGTGTACCGGTCTACTTCGCCACGCAGGAATTTCCTGCGATTGGTCCCCTTGTCCCGCATGATTTCCGCACGCTCAATCAGGGCGGAATCGTTAATGGTGAGGGCTCCGCCTTCACCGCAGGAAATATTTTTGGTCTCGTGAAAGCTGAATGCGGCCACATTGCCGAAAGTTCCCAAGGGGCGCCCTGCTCGTTTTGCGCCGATTGCGTGTGCGGCATCCTCAATGACCATGAGCTTGTAGGTGGCCGCAAAGTCCATAAGCTGATCCATGTCGCAGGAGAATCCCGCGTAATGGACTGGCAGGATCGCGCGTGTCCGGGCCGTCAAGCCTTCTTCGAGGCGCGCGACATCAATATTCAGTGTATCCGGTGAGATGTCGACAAATACGGGGGTTGCTCCCCGCAGAACAACTGCGGTGGCGGTACTAACAAATGTATATGACGGCATCAGCACTTCGTCGCCTGGGCCAATGCCGGAAAGAAGGACAGCCATCTCAAGGGCGTCCGTTCCACTGGCGGTCAAAAGAACGCGCGGGGCGCCAGTAAGGTCTTTCAACTTCAATTCGGCCTTTTGGCTAAAAGGACCGTCTCCCTGGGTCCGGCCCGCGTCCAGCGTCGAGAGTATCAGTTCGCGTTCAAGGCCTGTTTGATACGGCTTGTTGAAGGGAATCTGTGTCACGCTCCGTCCTTGTCATGAGGGATTGATTCTGATGAATGGATCGTGAAAGGCGCGTTACAATAAAATATCATGTTCAGTTTTCTGCGTGCTGGACTCTTTTCGAGACGTTCAAAGACCGCCCTGATCAACTCCGGCATGGAAACATATTCAACCTTGCAGACCTCGGCAATTGGCCTGTACATGGCAACGTCCATGTCCTGGCCCGCGACCCAGCCCTGAACGTGTTCCCGCCCGGTGGAGACAAGTCTGGTCGCGGCCTTCCAGTTACCCGAAGGACCAAGGGGAGATTCAGGATGCTTCACGTAAAATTGCATGACCCCGTTCATGCTGTCGGCCAGCTGGGTGTAGCGCCTGATTTTCCCGCTTGTGAGTCTTTGGCGTAACTGGTCATACATCCATGGGGAATTGTTGAGTGGCAGGAAGCAGCAAACTAGGGTCAGCCCGATGGTGATTTGCAGATAAAGGCTGGCTGGACGATAAAAAATTGAGCGGAAACGCTGCAGGGTCGCTGGCCAAATAGTCTCGATGGCCTCAAACCCGGCAAACGTCGCAAGATGCACAAACCCGATCATCGGCAGGAAATATCGCGTTTCCTTGTGCCCGAGGACAAAGTGCACTGCGGTAAAAGGCAAAATCACGGACGCCAGAGACGGCACACGAATCATGGCCGCGGCGATTGGCAACACGGCAAGGACTGAAACTGGCGGATACCAAGAGTTGAAGTACTCGGGAACATACCACCACCAGGGCGAGACGCCCCAGACCTTCCCCCCGTCCTCATCACCAAGAGCATAAACGAGATAATTCCATGCCGGACGGAAGGGTACTCCCGTGTAATACGTGTCCACGATGGCGCCAGGTAACAGTCCCGCGATCAAGCCAGCGGCGGCCCACGGAATGATTCGCGGTCCGGCCATCCAAAGGGCGTAGATTCCGATACCGGCCGCGGCGACGCCAGCTTGCGGCCGGAAAGTCGCGGTCAGGGCCAGCAAGAGACCAAACAAAAAAACATTCAGGCGCCATTTTCCGGGTGAATCTGGCCGGGCAATGACGTCAAAGTGAAGTGCATAGGCCCAGAGCAGCGTTGTAGCGGCGAGGTTTTCCTGGGAAGTGCGGCAAAAAAACAGTGGGCCATAAATGGCAAGGCACGAAATTACGAGATAAAGCCCGGTGCGGCCCTCGCGCAATCTGAGTTTGCGAAAGCAACGCAACAAAGCCAGAAGCCTGGTGGATGCGATCAATCCGAAGACAAAGCGCAGGATGAAGGCTTCGCCGAGGCCAGAGGCACCGAACGCACGAGTGATCATCAGCACGGGTGAGAACAGCACTCCGATCAGCATCGAGACGATGGGCTTTGAATGTTCGAATTCCCATGGCAGGGATGCATAGCCATAGGCAACCTTGTGGGCAGCCTCCAGGACCCGGGAGTGTTCGTCTGCCTGTAACCATCCAACGCCAAACCATGAAGCGATGGCGAGCAACAAAATCCATGGGCCAGCAAATTTGATGTTCAGCGGCTTTGGGGTATCGGTACTAATCGTATTCCTCTGCGTAGCGACTTGCGGTATCGGAATATGGCCTGGAAGTAGGCGAGGATGTCGGGAATGAGGCGCACGGTGCTGCGTTTTGCTGGATCCTCGACAAAGATGACCCAGTGTTCTTTGATTTTCAGTCCTGCAGCGGCAGCACGGTGCAGGATCTCTGTATCCCAGAACCAGTGTCTGTCCACTGTGTCGAGGAGTACTGGTAGAATTTTGGTCCGGTCAAATACCTTGAGGCCGCATTCCGTATCCGCCACCGGCAGGTTGAGAAGCAAGTGTGACACGACCCGGTAACCGTGGCTGCAGATCACACGGATTGGCTTGGCCATGCCGTTCACAATCGTACGGCGACCTGCGACGACGTCAGCCTCTCCCTCCAGGACACTGGACACCATTGGCAGTATCGCATCCATCCGGTGCTCGAGGTCGATATCGATGAAACCGGCGACTTGGCCGCGAGCTGCCATGACGCCATCCGTCACGGCCTGTCCCCGCCCCATGTTTCGCGGTTGAAACAATGCCCTGACTTTGAAGCCAGATTGCCCCAGCCTTTCAACGGCCTCTCTTACGGCATCGCAGGTATCATCCGGGGAGCCGTCCTCGACAAAAATCATCTCCCAGCGCAAGGCCGACCGGGAAAGATAGTTTGCGATTGCCGTGGAATTTCGTACGAGATGGGGCGCATCCTTGTAGCAGGGAATCACCAGCGAAAAATCAAGGTGCCCATCTTGAACAAGCGGTGAATTGAGCGTGGTAGTCATGGCGGGGAAGGGTAGCAAAGTCTCCACATCGGCACCACTAGTTTAATAGTCCTGAACGTCTCCCGTTAATTGCATTCCATTCATCTTGCGTTGGCCGGAAAGGTGGCACAGCAGGGTTGAGGAGGGGCAGTGACATAAGGGAATGCAGTTAACGGGTGCAGTTCAGGATGACGAAATGCGGTCCTGAAGATTTTCCGAGGTGGTCGCGAATGTGATCTTGGGATGGCGTTCGTTCAGGAGTTTTAGGCGCCAGACCTGATCCAACAGAATGACGGGATTGTCGTGCTGGTCCCGGGTGATGATGTGCGCCTGATCTTTCAGGATGGCTTCAATCGCATTGGCATCGCTGCTGCGGATCCAGCGCGCGGCTGTGTAAGGCAGAGCGTGCAGTTGGACTTTGACGCTATATTCGAATTCAATCCGGTATTTCACCACGTCAAACTGCAGGGCGCCAACGACTCCAAGGTAGTGGTCATTGGAGGTGATTGGACGCAACACCTGAACAGCACCCTCTTCCGAGAGCTGATCCAGTGCCTTATTGAGCTGCTTGGACTTCAGCGGATCTTTAAGTTGCACGCGAACAAAATGCTCGGGTGAGAAAACTGGAATGCCCGAGTAGATCAAGTCCTCGCCTTCGCTCAGTGTATCGCCGATTTTAAAAATCCCCGGGTCATGTATACCCACGATGTCGCCCGCATAGGCTTCGTCGACGAGGCTTCGGTCTTGGGCCATGAATTGGGTTGGACGGCCCAGGCGCGATTCGCGTTTCAGGCGCACATGCCAGGCTTTCATGCCCCGCTCGAATTTACCGGAGACGATCCGCATAAAAGCGACGCGATCCCGGTGTGACGGATCCATGTTTGCCTGAATCTTGAAAATGAAGGCGGAAAATTTTCCCTCGGTTGGCTCGACCGTGCGGCTGACCGCCGGTCGCGGCAGGGGTGCCGGTGAAATTTCAACGAGGGCATCGAGCAAAGTCTGAACGCCAAAATTATTTAGGGCGCTACCGAAGAAAACAGGTGCCAGTTCGCCGCGCAAATAACGTTCACGGTCAAAAGTTTCGCCAGCACTCAGAATTTCCACCTGGCTGCGCAGTTCGGCTGCAACCTCTGCGCCCAATTCCGCGTCGACTTCCGGTGAGTCCAAGCCAAGCTCAGTCAATGCCACCGGACGCGAACGCTCCGCGTCTTTTTCAAAAAGAAGAAGCTGCTCGCGTTGTCGATCATAAACACCGCGAAACCGGATTCCCATACCTATCGGCCAGGTAACCGGGTAGCAGGCAATGCCAAGGACCTTTTCAATTTCATCCATCAGATCGAATGGGTCGCGAGCCTCTCGGTCCATCTTGTTGATGAACGCCATGACCGGCGTCTGGCGCAGGCTGCAGACTTCAAATAATTTTTTGGTTTGAGCCTCAACCCCGTTGGCCCCGTCGATCAGCATCAGCGCGCTGTCGACCGCAGTCAGCGTGCGGTAGGTATCTTCCGAAAAATCCTGGTGACCGGGAGTGTCGATCAGGTTGATTTCGTGGCCTTCGTAGGGAAACTTCATGACGGACGACGTCACAGAAATTCCGCGCTGCTTTTCAAGTTCCATCCAGTCGGAAGTCGCAAATTTCTTGCCGCGCTTTGCCTTGACGGTCCCTGCCATCTGGATGGCTCCACCATAAAGCAGCAGTTTTTCGGTAATGGTCGTCTTGCCCGCATCGGGGTGCGAGATGATCGCAAAAGTGCGACGTTTGAGGATCTCTTTATTTAGAACGCCAGCGGCGGTAGCAGACATGCCCCACGTTAAACAGGAAACCCCGCGGACTTGCAATCAAATCTTGGGTTTGTTGAGGCAAAAACGACGCCGATTGACTAGACATATCTATCCGGCATGATTGACTTTTTTATAGATTGTGGTCCACAATCCAAAGGGTGAGCTTGAAGGAGGAAACCATGCGGCTTTGGATCAGTTTGCTGATGTTTACGGGGATTACGGCGACAGGATTGGCGGCCGGATCGGACAACCTGACTTTGGACTCCTATCTGGGGCAAGTCCGCGGCGGCAACAAGGCGGCTCAAGCCGCAGCAGGCCTGTCTGAGGCCGGTGGACTCAAGGCGGCAGAACGCAGCGTGATTTTGTCCCCCAATCTTTTTGTGAACTACTCCGTTTCGCGTGACCACAAGCCGACGAGCAATCCCACGATGATGGGATCAGCCACCGATGTGGACAGCATGTCCTACGGCATTTCCCAACTGACTCCGTTTGGGTTGGCGGGAAAACTGGGAGTCACCACCAATCACGTCGTGATTGACGGGGCCAGCCCGCAATTTTTGCCATTAGCCGACTACTATGAAACACGGCCGCAGTTGGAAGTTTCCCAGTCGTTGTGGAAAAACGGTTTCGGTCGCGAAACGCGTGCCCAGTTGGAGATTGTGGAAGGCCAAGCTTTATTGGCAAAGCATTCCGAAAAGTTGAAAGAAAAATTTCTGATGGCCGAGGCCGAGGGAACCTATTGGCGCCTGGCCTTGGCCCGCGAGGCACTTTCCGCGCAGCGTGATTCTTATAATCGTGCCGTCAAGATGCGTGAATGGAGCGCGGGTCGCGTCAAATTATCTCTCGCAGACCGGGCTGATTTTTTGCAGTCGGATGCTGCTGTGAAGGGGCGTGAACTTGAACTTCAAATTGCGACAGACGAGGAGCAGGCCGCTGCCCGCCAATTCAATTCACTGCGTGGAATCGCGAGTGAAAAGGTTTCCGAAAGCCTGAACAAATTGACCGTCGATGCGATCGGGAAAATTCCCGATCCCGATCGGGCTGGGCCGCGTGAAGATGTTCTCGTTGCCCGGCAGGTTGAGGTTCTCTCTAAGGCTACTGCAAAATTGGCGCGGGAAAAGTACGCGCCTCAAGTTGATCTTTTTGCGACCTATGCGGGCAACGGACGAGATGCGACCGCAGGCCAATCCAGTAAAGATGCTCTGGCGATCAAGAATCCAACTCGTGTGTATGGGGTCAAACTCAATATTCCACTGGGTGTGCCTGCTGTGATGGACCAGCAGCGCGGTGCCGACATGGAAGCCAGGGCCAGTGAACTCACGCGCGAGCGCAAGGAATTCGACGAGGAACGGGAGTGGGAGGGACTCAAGGATTCTTTGGGCGATTCCAGGCGGCGCCTGGATTTAGCCACCAATATGGAAACCGTCCAAAAAGAGAAGTACGAATATGAAAAAACTCGCCAGTCCAAAGGTCGCTCGACTCTTTTTCAGGTTTTGATGTTTGAACAGGATTACGCCCAAGCACAACTCAACCGGATTCGCATGAAGGCAGATTACATGCGAATCGTCGCCCAAATGAAAACCTTCGGAGGCAACTGAACCATGAGTCTTGCCGATATTTCCATTAAACGCCCCGTCTTTTTAAGTTGTATCGTCATGCTGATGCTGGCGGTTGGTTTGCTTTGTATGCGGGGACTCAGTGTCGATTTATTCCCCAACATTACGTTTCCGGTGGTGACGGTGACGACACCGTATCCGGGTGCAGGTCCTTCGGAAATGGAGACTCTGGTTTCAAAGGTACTCGAAGAAGAGATCAGCACCGTCCCAGGGATCAAACGCCTTAAGTCCGACAGCAAAGAAGGCGTCAGCATTGTCGTAGCTGAATTTGTGCTGGAGACCGACATCAAGTATGCCGAGCAGCAAGTTAAAGACCGGGTTGCAGCCGCGAAAAGAAAACTTCCGGTCGACGTGAAAGAGTCTGTCGTTCGCAGGATCGATCCCGCGGACCAGCCTGTCATCATCATTGCCCTTGAGGCGCCCGGGCTGCGTCCCGATCAGGTCTACGAACTTGCAGACACCCGGATCAAACCAAAGCTCGAGCAGGTCACTCAGGTCGGCCTCGTCGACATTGTCGGTGGACGCAAGAGGGAAGTCCGGATCGACCTGGATCAGAAAAAACTGAAGAGTTATGAATTGTCCGCCACGATGGTCGCCAATCGCATCGGCGCCTCTGGCGCGAATGTCCCTGTGGGGAAATTCAGCGAGGGGGTCAAGGAGAGCGTTTATCGCACGGTGGGTGAATTCAAGTCGCTCAAGGACATCGAGCAATCGATTGTGAATTTCCTTGGCAACGACGTGCCGGTGACGGTTTCCCAGGTCGGTCGAGTTTATGATGGACTGCAGGACGAGAAGACCAGATATTTTTTGGACGGCAAGCAAGGCCTTTCAATTTATGTTTTCAAGCAGTCCGGGGCGAATACAGTCAATGTTGCCGATGCGATCAAGAAGGCCATTGAGAAGATCAACGCTGAAATGACTTCTGCCGGCGACAAGGCCAAGTTGACCATGGTTCGTGATGGAGCCAAGCCGATCCGGGCGAACCTTCAGGATGTGAAAGAATCAATTTTTCTGGGAATCATCCTGACGATTCTCGTTGTTTACTTGTTTTTGGGGAACTTCAGGTCGACAGTGATCACCGGTTTGGCGCTGCCTAATTCACTGTTGGGGGCATTTATCCTGATGGCCCTCGCTGGATTCACGATCAATGTAATGACGTTGCTCGCACTGTCTTTGGCCGTTGGCCTTCTCGTGGATGACGCGATTGTGGTTCGGGAAAACATTTTCCGCCACATCGAGGCGGGCGACACTCCGAAGGACGCCGCGTTGAACGGCACAAAAGAAGTGACGATGGCAGTCGTAGCGACCACTTTGGTTGTGATTGCCGTGTTTGGTCCCGTAGGATTTTTAAAGGGAATCGTTGGTCAATTCTTTCGGGAATTTGGTTTGACGATTTGTTTTGCGATGGCGATTTCATTGTTCGACGCCTTGACGATGGCCCCAATGCTTTCCGCCTATTTTGCCGGGAAAGCTCATTCAGGCGGACCTGAATCATTATTCTATCGCTACACATTCGGTCCTGTCGTGCGCGGTTTTGGCCGAATGCAGGATTGGCTCGATGACTTTTATGAGTCCCTCCTGAAAGTTATTTTGCATACCCGCTGGAATTCCATCTTCTCGCTGGTCATTGCGTTTGGGATTTTTTTGGGAAGCCTCGTGATCCTGGTCAAGTTTGTCCCCAAGACTTTCCTTTCGCCGCAGGACTTTGGTGAGTTCGTCGTCGGGCTTGATCTGCCGCCCGGTACGTCTCTCGATGAAATGGCTCGGATTGGCAGTGATGTCGAAAAACTCGTTCGAGGTAAATCGGAAGTGGCCTTGACCTCCATGAGCATTGGCGGCCGTGACGGTCAGTCAAATGTGGCCGAGATTTTCGTGAATCTGGTCCCGTCGCGCCAGCGCAAGGTCAATACGACCGAGTTCAAGGAACTGATGCGGAGCGAGCTCAAGCCATTTGCTTTTGCAAATCCACTCGTAAAAGATTTGGATATCGTTGCCGGCGGACAGCGCCCCTTCAATGTTTCCATCATCGGCCCTGACTTGAAGCAATTGGAACAGGTGTCGCAAAAGCTGTTCGAGAAATTGAAGGTCAATCCTGGACTCAAGGACGTGGACATCGGTTTCCGTCCGGGAAAACCCGAAGTGCAATTTGTCTTGGATCGTCAGAAGGCGGAGCGTCTGGGCGTCTCCACCAATCTTGTTGGCTTTGAATTGCGGACCTTGGTCGAGGGGGCAACCCCGGCTGTGTTTCGTGAAAACGCACAGGAATATGACATTCGTGTCCGCCTTGCAGAAAGCGAACGAAATTTACCGCTGGTTTTTGGTCAGACCTATGTTCCCAACATCAACATGTCGCTACTGCGCCTTTCTGATGTCGCGCAAATGGTTAAAACAGAAGGGCCTGCTACGATCAGCCGTCAAGATCGCGGTCGATACATCAATATCGGAGGGGACATCGCAGCGGATGGTCCTGGAATGAACGCGGTGATCGGCGATATCAATCGCTTGCTGACGGAAGAAATGAAGTTGCCCGAGGGAATGCGCTACAACTTCGTCGGACAGGCGGAGAGCTTCAAGGAGCTGATTGAGAATATGGTTCTGGCTCTGACCCTTGCGATTCTCTTTATTTATTTCGTTTTGGCGAGCCTCTATGAGTCCTTCGTTACGCCGTTTGCAATTATGCTGGTTTTACCCCTTGCGGTCGCTGGTGCGTTTCTTGCTCTTTTTGTCACGGGCAAGGCATTGGATTTGAATTCCATGATCGGGTGCATTCTGCTCATGGGGATCGCATCTAAAAACTCCATCTTGCTGGTCGATTATGCGAATCAGCGGGTCAAGGAAGGGGCCGATCGTGCTCAAGCCATTTTGGAAGCCGGGCGGGCGCGGCTTCGGCCGATTTTGATGACGACGATGGCTCTTATTGCGGGAATGCTGCCAATTGCAATAGGCTTGAACGAAGCCTCACGCCAAAGGACTAGCATGGGGGTTGCCATCATTGGTGGCCTGATCAGCTCGACGGTTCTGTCGCTTGTAGTGGTACCTGCCGCCTACGGATTTATTGACCGGTTCCGCGTATGGAGCGCGGCTCGGATGGCGGCGCGTTTTGCAGTTAAGTCTTAACACGGATGGTCATCAGGGAGTTTGACATGGGTTCTGGAGCAACATGCAGTCAGGAATTTGCTGCGGTGCGCAAGCGCCTCGATGAACTTGCGGCTGCCGTATTGGAGCAATCTCGGACGCTCCGTTCGACCTTCGGAGCGAGTGATGGCAAGAGGCTCGAAGTCCTGGCCCGCATCATTGCAAAGGATGCGGAGGTTGATTCCCTGGAGTTAAGCCTTGATGACTTGACCGTTGCTTTTATGAACTACAGGGCTCCATTGGGGCGGGATTTGCGTTACGCGATCGGTGCGATTGATGTTGCCGCTGGCCTGGAAAGGGTGGGCGACTGCGTGCGCAGCATAGCGAGAAATATGATTGATATCGGGGTGATGTCAGATGAAATGCCTTTGATTTGGGGTGTCCTCAAAGATCTTTCTGAAAAGTCGAACCTCATTTTAGAGAAGGCGGTGGCTGCGCTGTTGTCGGGGGACGTCAAGGCTGCGGAAAGCATCCCACCCCTGGATAATGTGGTCGACGCCTTGCAGGATCAGGCTCACGACATGGTTTTGAAAAGCCTGCGTGGGGTCTCCGGCAATCTGGATCCTGAAACAGGGCTCCTTGTGGTGGCGTGCGCCAATAAGTTCGAAAGCATCGCTGACATTGCATGTCATATTGCAGAAACGGTGGTTTACATCGTACAAGGACGTCGGATAAGGCACGGCCAGGCCCCGGTTCTGGCAAGGCCAGGGGATAACAAGGAAGAGGACGGGTCAAAATCATGAGTGGCGACCTAGATTCAGTCATCATCAGCAAGGAACCCGACGGTTCCTTTGTGGCCGTTCACACGCCTTCGGGCAAGAAGACCGCCGGTGCAAGCATGGAATCGGCCCGCGATGCGATGCGTGAACTTTTAGGCATTGACGATGAGGGAGCCTTTACTGAACCTGTAACCAGTGACCGGTTTTCCGGTCTTGGGCGTGATGTTGCGCGATTCCTCGAAGGGCCTGTTTCGGAGATGCTCAAGTTTCATTCGGGCTTTGCTCGTCTGGAAGCCTTTGAAGCCGGAGTGGCTCATATTCGTCTTGGGGGCGGCTGCCAGGGATGCCCGAGTTCGTTGATCACATTGCTGAACGGCGTGCGTTCGCAACTTCAGGATGAATTCGGCGAAGACCAGATCGTCGATGTTGTTCCCGTCGATTAAGCCGCTTTCCGGACCCGCAGGATCACACTTCTGTAATTCGTTCCGTCATACTTCAAGATTGCGTCTTCCGCGTCTTGCATGCTGGACATCGTAATGATTGCCGCTGGACTGCCGTCCGCCTGTTTTGTGACCTTCAATCCGATCACATCTCCGACTTGCTTAAACAGCCGAAGCAGCTCACTTTCCGGCATTTGCCAGTCAAAGCCGTTCACAAAAAGGGCGAATTCAGATGAATTTATCAACTTTTAACCCGCTGAAATAATTGATTTATATAATGATTATTTGGTGATTTTTATTAGGGTGTCAAGTTTTTCGGGGAAATCCCGCCCCAGTTAATATGTGATTTTTATGGGGAGATTCTTATGGGGCAGCCTGTCAGAAAGCTGCAAGTGGACGCACCTCCACTTGTCTTGGAGCAAAGGTCCTACGCGAGAAACCTGCGCGTCAATGGCACACTTCCCGGCAAACTGGTCGATTTTGAACGACACGAATCCATCCGTGCTTTTGCGACGGACGTGAGTCGAAACGGCTTGGGAATTCTGGTCGATAAGATTCTGCAGCCAGGCCAAATGTTGACCATGGTGATGTCTGGCAAGAATCTAAATTTGAAGGTGATTCACACCTATCCACACTTGACCCGGGTCGGTCACTTTATCTGTGGTCTGGAACTTGTGGATCGCGCGGACAATCTTGAATCGATTTTTGCCGCTAACGGTTGCCTGCTGTGAGTTCCCGGACTTCATCCGACACCAGGGACTCCAGACGAATGCTAGAACCGCCAAGATGATCTTTTAATTTTACGTAAGCCTCCGCGGCATCTTTTGAAAATCTTCCCCTTTTGAAAGCAAGAATCAGACGATTTTTGGGCGAGTGTCGTGACTCGACAAACTCGGTTGCGGTCGTTTCATATCCGCTGGCCCGGAGCAGCAGTACCCGCATCATGTCGGTCATTTCCGCGGCGATGGTCCGGCGCAGTTCCGGGGATTGAAACGCGGGAGCCATTGCGTGAGAGCGTCCTTCTTGCGACTGGGACAACTCGCGCCACTTGCCTGCCAGTTCGGCCTGGCAGCATGGCGAGGCGGCCAGGACCTCGGCTCCTGCGGTAAGTCCCAAGCCCATGGCTTCGTCGGTCGCCGTGTCGCAGGCATGAAGTCCAACCACCATGTGGGGGCGTTTGAAGTCCGCCAGCACGGGGCGCCTGGCGAGCAATTCGTCCCACTTGAAGTCCCTGGTCGAGGCGACCTCAAAATGCATGTGGCTTTCCAGGGCCAGGATGCTGGCCATGGACCGGGATTTTTCAATGAGGGCTTTGTTGGTGTCGATTCCAGCGATTAAAAAACGCCCGGGGAAATCGCCCGGCAATTTATGTTTCAAGTACCAAGCCAGCAGGAAAGTGAGGTAGGAACTTCCGCATCCGGCGTCAAGGACGGCAAGGTGCTTGTGCCGCCCTCGCAAATCAATCAATGGAGCCTTGAGAAGTTCCAGCATATGGTTGATTTGCACGTACTTGCGGACGGCATCGGCTGGCATGGAGTGATCGTTGCCAAGCAGGCCAATGGCTCGCATGAACGGCGCGTCTCCCGGGGGCACGATTTCGTATTTTCGTCCCGACGTGATTTTAGCGACCCGTTCCGCAGTCCAATGATATTCTGCAGAATTCTGATGGGGTTTTTTTGTGAGGCCTGAATTTGTCATTAATCCTGATCTGCTCCGGGCTTTTGCGGATGTCGCGCGAACGGTCTTTGGGTATCAGGCTGAAGCAATTGCCGCAAGAGACGACAAGTTCACCCCGGCAAAGCTGGCTCAGGCCGTTCAGAAAATCTCAGATTTTTATATTTCCAAACCCAGCGGAAAAACGCCCTACGAGTTGCCCGGTGCGCCCGCTGCTTACCTTCTTTATTATACCCTGCTAAACCATGTTCGTACCCTGGCCGTCTTTCGCGAAGCTCAGAATCTGGGGTTTTTCGAAGGGATCCATCGCGCGATCGACTGGGGCAGCGGAATGGGGGCAGCTTGGCTGGCCCTGCAAGATGTCGCACCCGAAGTTCTCGGCAGCAGCCTGGCATTTGATCGTTCGACGCAAGCATTGGATGTTCAAAGAGCCCTGCGCCGTATTTTTGCAGCCGACGCTGTGACGGAAAAGCATCCCCTGACCATCGACGACAGAAAACTTCGTGAGTTTATGGCGGGAGGCAATCCCGACAAAACCATGGCCGTGTTTTCTTACTCACTAACGGAACTTGATGGCCTGCCGGATTGGGTTCTGGACTGTGAGGCTTTGGCCATCATCGAGCCTGGCACCAATCAGGATGGGCGTCGTTTGCTGGCAATTCGAGAAAATCTAATCCGCCAGGGTTATAAAGTCTGGGCTCCGTGCACCCATCAAGGGGCGTGTCCACTATTGACCCACAGCAAAACCGATTGGTGCCACGACCGGATCCAGTGGCAGCAGCCCGATTTATACAGCGCAATTGAACAACACCTGCCAATGAAGCACCGGACGCTGGTTTTTTCTTACCTCTTGGCGCGAAAGAAATTGGCTCCTCCTGCGAAAATGATTTCGGCCGCACGCTTGACGGGAGACCAACAAAACCTAAAAGGGCAGACCCGCCAAATGGTTTGCAAGGGCACGGAGAGAGAATTTTTATCGTGGCAGCATCGCCACGGCGAGCCGCCTGAATTTGCCCGTGGCGAACTCGTTCAGATTGATCCGGCTGCGCCAAAAAAAGGGGCAGACCTCAGAGTGATCGCAGGTCAGGTCGTTCGAGCATAAGAACGTTTTCGTCATCGATGATGGGTTTTACTCCGGGCAGGGCCAGCCAGGTGTTGACGGTGTTGGCAACAACGCCGGGGTCCGTAGGCCAGGTTGCCCCAAGTTTGTTTTTTTCAACGAGCAGCCATTGAAATGACTCGGGGGCCTCTGCAGTCGCGCCCAAATGGTGGACCGCATTTCGTTCAACCAGATGTGGCAGGATGTTGCCTTGGACCAGAGCCTTTCCAGCTGGGCGCGCCAGAAGCATGGCGACTGCATGATCCAGGCTTGCGACGCGTGATGGCTGTGACGGGCAATGGGATGCCATGTCCTTGCCCTGCCAATAACGCAGGGCAGGACGAAGGCTTTGATGGGCCGTCAGGACTAAAAATATTCCTGCAATGGCCCATGTGAAATTCCAGCCACGCCCCCGCCACTGATAAAACGACACAAGTTGCATGGTCAAAAAAGCAGCTGTCGTGGCCAAGGGGATGCTGCGATGGGAAAACCACCAGCCGCCCGTCGCGCGTATGGCAAGTAACGCAAGAAAAATTGCGATCACAGGCGCGATTTTCGCCAGAGAGGCCTTTGGTGGAAATTTTCGGTCAGACCTGACGATGGTCCACAACGCAGGGATCAAAATAGCGATCAGGGGCAGAGTCCACCGCATGGACCAAATGGCAATCTCACGGAACGAATCCCAGTGCAGAAGGTCCCTGAGACCCGACGCTTGTTTCACGGAGCCCGTGTACTGCCCCGCGTGACCAAGGAGAGCGGGGCGAAGGGCAAAGGCAAGAAACGCCCACAGCAACGACAAACCCAGGAATTCCACGCCCGACCTTCGACGTCCAGAGGCGTTCAAAGTGATCATGTTGCTGACGGCGATCATGGTGAGGCCCACTGCAATTCCAACAACGGGATACTCTTCTTTGCAGAGCAGGCATAAAAAAAACGTCAAAAGCGCAGCGCGCCATTTTTCTCGCCAGAGAAACCAACACGTCCAAGTCAGCGGCAGTATGACCCATGTACCGGGATGCGCGGGAAACGTGAAGGCTCCGAGACTGGCGGGGTTGAATAAGACGAATGCAGCCATGAACATTGCGGCGGCAAAAGTAATCGCACGCTGTTGCGCCATCATCAAAAATGTTGCGGCGGTGGCGAGTGCGATCGACATCTCAAAACGAATCAAGAGTGTCGCTGGATGGGCCAGGAACTTGAATGGGGCCAAAAAAAATAAAATGGGATCGAAATGATCGTTGAAGATATTTATTTCACGGACACTCAGCCATGGATTTGGATTTTTCAGGGACAGTTGAAAAAGGGCTTGGCCGTATATCCCGAGGTCGTAATTGTTGAGGCAGTATGAAGTGTAGGCTGCTTCAGCCGGCACCCAGACTAGTGCAATGAAGAGGCCGGCCAAGGTTAAGGCTGAAATAATGAGCGAGATGATGAGGCGCATTGACATGGGGACATTTTGGCATGAGTTGGTTGTGTTGGCGAGATGGCAAAATGATTTGTTTTTCGTTTTGTTAACGGGGCCTTGCTTTAGTCTGGCTAGCCCATTCCATCCAATAAAAATGAACCCACCCATCAAGCACGGCGATTGCAATCCGAAACCCCTGTAGAGGGCAGGCGATTATTGCCTGCTGAACCCTTCAGGGAGGTCCCATGGTTAAAGATACAGCCGCTGCGGCAGGCGCTCACGGTCACGAAGCCAAAGCCGAGGAAAAAGGTGCAAAGCCGGCCGAAGGCGCAGCGAAGGAAAAAAAGAAGCCAGCCAAGAAAAGCAACGACAGTTTGGAAGACAAGGCCAAAAAACCAGAGTGGACGATGGCCCGGTTGTCCAAGGTTGCCCGGCGCTTTGATTCCGAGGACGCATGGAAGCATGGCGCTCCGTCCAGCTACAAGGCTGCGCATTCAAAGGGCATCGTTGCCCAGTGTATGAGTCACGTTGCGGGACACGCGAAAAAAGGTGTTGCCGGTCGCGGCGCTCGTCACTCGGCGTAAAGCAGATTCCAGGCAAAGGTTGCGGCATTCTGGCCAGCGAAGAGCGCGGTTAGGATGCCGTTTGCAATTTCCCACCATCTGTCACGATCTATGGTTGGAAGAAAAATCTTTTTTTGAAGGTCTGCATTAACCCGCTTTACCAGGCTTTTTTGGGTATGATTTGGTTGTGAGACTTACGTTCAAAATTTGAAGTTCGATCACGCGACCCTTTGCGTCCTCGGAAAACAAGACGCCGTCCTTGAGGTAGCTTTTGGCCTCGATTCCGGCCGCAAGCTTGATCGCAGCAAAATCCGAATCTTTATCGATGGACACGAACGGAAACTGGTCCTTGTTCGATGTTCGAGTCGTTTTCTTGTCTTTTGCCTTTACTTTACCCTGGCTTGAAAATTTACCATGACCGTGAGTACGATCCATAATTCCCTGTCCTTTCTTTCCAACAGAACTGCTGCAACCAAATTGTCGTGACGTACGTCAAATGACTTCGCGAACAACCATTTCGGTCCCTGCGCAAGGACAAGATCTGGTGCCTCAATCAATTGTTGAATTGTCTTAACTGAGATATTGCGTTCCATCATACGAGTCGCCGCGTGTGGCGAGAAGGCCCATTTATTTACGATTGGCTTGGCCACTGGACCTCCCTCAAACTTCAAAAAAATATAACATACCAGGCCAATTCCCGCACCCGGGCCTTTTCTGGGATATTAGTCACTCGGCGTAAAGCAGATTCCAGGCAAAGGTTGCGGCATCCTGGCCAGCGAAGAGCGCGGTCAGGATGCCGTTTGCAATTTCTGGATCTGTGGTTGGAAGAAAACCACTTTTCACATTTACGGCACCGGCAGTGGAAACCGTTTCAAGGGGAAACCACCGTGTCATTTCTTTGGCAAAGGCGGCGAAAGTGTCGCAGCCGCTTCGCTGCAGGAGCTTGTTGTGAATGTGCAGCCAGATCGCCGTATGCCCTCGGGCCAAACCGTGTTCCAAAGCAGCAGCAACCCGTCCCATGGAATAACGCGGATTAATTTCAACGACCGGGCGCAGCCTTAAAGGCCGGCTCTGCACTGGTTGCGGTCCGGGCTCGCGAAAAACCATGGCGTCAATCCCTGCCGGTCCTGAAAAGCCAGTGGCGTGCATTTGTTCGCCACACTGCAGTGCAGCCTCGCGCAGTTGGTCCATCCACCCCGGATAAAGCTTGCCGAAAAAATCCTGATCAAAGGCTTTGCCATTGGCATCGGGAAAACTGAACGGGCGGCCCAGGGCGTGGCCACAATATTTTCCGGTCCGGTCAATCAAAGGCCGCGTGATGCCGAGGACGCGAACGCGGACGGGACCGGTCGATTCAACTTTAAACAGGACGCTGAGGTCACAAATTTTATCCAGCCAAGGTTCCGCGATGCAGGGAAATTTTATTTTTTCCGTGATTTGGATTCCGTCGGGACTGCGATTTTCAAGGGCGATGCGGCGAAGGCCCAGTCCCGAAGCACCAAGCACTGGTTTCACGGCAAGGTGTGTGTGCCCGGCGCGTTGCACGTCATTGGCGACCGCCTCAACCTCTGCCATGTTCTCACAGCGACGGCCAGAATAGGCATCGGGCGCAATGCGCGCAGCAAAATCCTTGCTGAAAAACGAAGTGAAACCAGTGGGCCACTGGGCCGGCATTCCGCGAAGGATGGTTGCCAGAGGCTTGGCCCATGCCATCGCAGCAGGAGTTTCTCCCCATGGATGCAGCACACTTAATTTACGGCTGCCCAGGGATTTTAAAATAGCAGTGGCATCAGGAACGTCGCCGGTTTCGATAAACTCGGGAAGAGAAAACCCCGCGGACTTCATCTGGGACAGGAAGGGCAGTGACGGCTTGCGACTCACCATAACCACGTCATCTGTTGCCGCAAGGAACATCAAAAGCGGCGCCAAGTCACGTTCAATGAAAGCAGCGTTGCCCTGGAAAAAAGGCGTTTTTGTTCCGGCTGCAAGTTCACGCTCACAACCTGGATTGAACATCCACAAATCTGCCGGACGTCCCTTCGAAGAGCTGAATACTTTAAGTTGAGAGATGAAATCCGCATCCAGGCCAGCCCGCGCCCGGCCCGCCTCGTCAAAGACAGGGCCTTTGGCCCGGCTCGGGGTCAGCGGAAAACGAAGGTGCTCGCGGTAGGCATCCCAAAGTGTTTTTTCGGACTCAAATCTTTTCAGCCAGATCACACCATGCTCAACGTGGCGGACCTCGTCGTCGTGAATCTGGCGCAAAATGTCAGCCGTTTTCTCGTCGCCTAATTCCCGGAAGGATTTTTCATAGTGCTGGGCAAAATCCAAATTCGCCTGCTCAAACGTCAGTGACATCGCTGCAGAATATTCAAGTGGCGTGGCGATGCCTTTCATCGTGCGCCAGAAGAAACTGTTCACTGGCATCGTGCCGAACGTCACGCCAAGTTCGGCCATTCGTTCAATGTAAAGTTTCAGGTGGGATTGCTCTTCAACCATCGTGCGCGCAATGCCCGCTCGAAAAGATTTCGGCGCATCAGGAAAGCGCAGCAACGCAAGGGCCATGACCTCAAGGGCCAAAAGTTCGTGGTTGGCAAAGTAGTGCAGGACCATGCCTCGGCCGCGCGGGTCGGATAATTTCCCGGCACCTGGAAACTGTGCGGCGTGGGGTAGTCGCCTGTCAAAGGCGAGTTCAGGAGGGCGGCCGGGCAAAGTCGGAGGCGCGTCCAAGGCCGGGCCAGGCGCATCGTCGGTAAATGGGCGGATGCCGGCGGGAGCCGAAGTTTTATCTGCGATGTTTGAGCCGAACAGGACCTGTTCCGCAAACGCCCTGATTTCCACAAGACCACCCATTCAATGTAGGATTGGATTAGCACGAAAATTCAAGCAACTCCAATGCGCCAGATTTTAACGACGTTATCGGGAGACAACATGACCCCCAGGCTGATCGAGCTATTCAAGGAATACGAAAGTGGACACCGCCATCCGACCAATCAGCTGACCCATAAGGTCGCGATTCCAGTCATCCTTTTTCATATCATCGCCATGCTGGACTGGATCCACCTTGGGCCCGTCTGTGCCATGGCAACGGCAAACGGCGACGGCCTGCGCCTGTCCGGTGGAACTCTGGCAATCGTGATCGCAGGGTCGTGGTACCTCCGGAACGACTTGCGCCTTGGTGCCATTCTGGCGGTTTACATGCTGGCTTGCCTTGCAGTGGGCTGGCACACGCCAGCGGGCGTGGTGATCGCCCTTGCGGTCGTGGGATGGTTGATCCAGTTCAGCGGGCATTACATCTGGGAAAAGCAGCACCCGTCATTTTTCACGAATCTTTTGCAGGCTTTGGTTGGCCCGGCATACTTCACGGCGCGGCTGTTCAAGTTTTATCCGTAGCAATTTGTCTCATTTTTTTTTGAGGTGCCGGGGATGAATAACGTTCTGAAGACCATCTTTGCATTTTCTTTCGGCGTTGTAGCATCCAGCGCATATGCGGATCGAGATGAAGATCAAGAGGCAGGACAAGAATTGCTGCTTTACCCCTCGGATACATCGGCCCTGTTCGTGCCGGCTGGCCATGCATTTGAGAAGTTACGGTTCCTCAGCCTTGGTCTACTTCGTGGCCGCGCACAACTTACCGTCGGTGAGGCAGAAGTTGCGGCTACGGCATCCGGTTTCGCTGTTTTTGGGTTATCGGAGCCTTTTGATAAAGGAATGGGAACAATGAGGCTGGGGTATGAATCGAAGATGCAAGAGATAAAATCAGCGATCAAGATTCCTGTGAGTGGGCTGGATGGGCCGGTCAAGGCATCGCAAAAGTTCGAGGGGGAGTCGACCAGTATACTGGTGTCTTTTCTTGCGGATGACAACCTGGCTGTTGGTGCAAAAATAAGTTCAATCAACGAGCAATCGCGACTTAGTGTGCCCGACAGCGACGCCTCGGATGAGAGTATTTTGTACAACATGTTCGAGTTTAGTGCGGCAATGCGCAAGTCGGGAATTGAATATGTTTTTTCCTATACGCCCGGTGCGAATTTAAGGGACGGTTCGCTTGAGTCGAACGAGGAGCCTGCCGTCTCGCTGGGGGCGACTCTGATGCGCGAGCGTTTCAACCTTTCCGCCGGCATTGGTTTGCACGCCTATAATTCGATCGACAAAGAATACGATGACAAGGCGAGTTTTGTCGTTGGAATGGAGGGGAAAGTTACCGACGAGAAGCGGTTCGCCTTCGTCGCGGAATATCAGCCCAAATATTATAAATCGGTTGATGGTTTTGATTTTGGAAGCATCGGTGGCACCAATGTCGGCGCAATGTATAAAGACCGGTTTGACAATTCGATGCAGGCGGAACTAGCGTACCACGTCCAATTAAAGTCGACTAAATCTGAGACGGATGAAAGCGGGACGACGAAATTATCTTCTGAGAACTCACAATTCGTCGTTAATTTGAAATATTATTTCTGATGGCCAAGGCAGGATCTGGGGCCGCCCAGCCCTAGATCCGGGATTCCAGAAAGCTCACGGCTGCGTTGACTTCCTTGTCGTCAAACAGAAACGTCGCGACGTGTCCCAAGGTCACCTCGAGATACTCTGTATCAACGTCCTGTTTTTTAAGGTTCACGGCAAGCCGCCGGGACTGCTCGACGTCAACAATCCAGTCGTGATTGCCGTGATAAAGAAACACGGGTGGCAGTCCGCGGCGTACGTACGTCACGGGGGAGGCCTTCCGGTAGGTGTCCGGAATCTCAGACGGCGGGCGCCCAAAAAACTTCTCGTAATATTCGTTGTAATTGCCTTCCGTGAGGTCACTTGGGGTTCCACCCGAGACCAGCACCTTTACGCCCAGATCAGCGGGCATTTTGCGAATTAACTCACTCTGACTGCCAAATCGAAAAATCCGTGCGGTCGGGGGAGTGGTGTCATCCAGCCCGTCCTTCGGCCGGGTAAAACCGCTCATGAGGGCCAGATGGGCACCCGCCGAATATCCAAACATGCAAATCCGTGCGGGGTCGACCCCAAGGGCCTGGGAGTTGGCCTTGACCCATCGGATCGCATCCTTTGTGTCGAGAACAGGCGACGGGAAACGAAATTCAGGGGCGAGGCGGTAGTTGATATTCAAGGAGGGGATTCCGCGGCGTGCCAGCCGCCTGGAGATCGATTCCATGTCCGTCTTGTCG
>Ga0214919_10000826_pt1 | contig 52617 bp, 43 predicted proteins | sample LL1503_MetaG_FD_177994 | JGI IMG/M metagenome (GOLD analysis project Ga0214919, IMG submission 177994) | Freshwater microbial communities from Lake Lanier, Atlanta, Georgia, United States - LL-1503 | ecosystem: Environmental > Aquatic > Freshwater > Lake | place: USA: Georgia | collected...
TATCTAGTTAGTTATCTAGTTAGTTATCTAGTTAGTTATCTAGTTAGTTATCTAGTTAGTTATCTAGTTAGTTATCTAGTTAGTTATCTAGTTAGTTATCTAGTTAGTTATCTAGTTAGTTATCTAGAATAAATAATAAATAATTGTTCCTAGCAGATTAAATTTTAGTCATCTAGGATAACATAATACTAGTATTACTAGTATTACTAATATAATTACTAGTAATACTAATAAACTTATTAATAAATAATAAATAATTGCTCCTAGCAGATTAAATTTTAGTCCTCTAGGATAACATAATACTAGTAATACTAGTATTACTAATATAATTACTAGTAATACTAATAAACTTATTAATAAATAATAAATAATTGTTCCTAGCAGATTAAATTTTAGTCCTCTAGGATAACATAATACTAGTATTACTAGTATTACTAATATAATTACTAGTAATACTAATAAACTTATTAATAAATAATAAATAATTGTTCCTAGCAGATTAAATTTTAGTCCTCTAGGATAACATAATACTAGTAATACTAGTATTATTAATATAATTACTAGTAATACTAATAATACTAATATAATTATTAATAAATAATAAATAGTAAAAAACACAAAAAATACAAAAATTGATTTCTGAAAATGAATTAATATTTATATAATTAATAGTTAAACATTATTAAAATGCGTCATTGTGTAGTGTGCTGTCTAGTTGTTGCTTTATGCGTGATGATTTCATCATCATCAAATACAGAGTATTCCAATGCATTTAATAATGCTAACAGTGAAATGTATGCAAGTATTAATTCAACAACATTTTTGCCTGCAAACACTAGTATTAAATGTGATGCTGTGGCACCCGACTTGATTGATAATACGATTGCTTATAATGACACCACGATACATATTATGTCTAATAGTATTAAGCATAATGTATATTATAAGTGTATAATTGATATGCCTGAGGGGTTTATACCTAAATTAACATTTAGCTATAATGAAGATAACATTCATAACCCTCCTTATGTTATTAAGCGTAATAATTTTAAATTATTTACGTATGTAATATATGATGCAACCAGTTATGAAATATTATATAGAGGTAAAATAAGTGATAGTAATTATCGTAATCGGCATAATAATGTGCATTTTCCTCTAATAAATATGCTGACCGTTAAGCACAAAAAAATAATACTGATGATTAGAATGCGTAAATATTGTCATAATAATTATCATAGCATAAATTACTATAAATTAACAAATATAGTTATTGGTGTTGATGCATTATTTTTACCAGAACTCACTAAAACGCATCAAACACCAAAGCCATCGTTGGTGATAACACCAATACTATTAATATGTATATGTATATGTATATGTGTATGTGTATTTATAGTATATGTAAGGTTTTTGTGATGCTTTTATGAAAAAGCGTATTTCTGTGTTTTTGAGATGCTTTTATGAAAAAGCATATTATTACTATTATATTAAATAATAGAAAAACGGAAAAAATTATAAAATAAGCAAAAATTGATTTTTAAATAATTAATTATTTTTTTTAATTATTTCTACTATAATGGCGTCAGTGTGTAGTCATATCGGTGGTAAGAACTGTGGTAATAATTGTGAAGTAATGTTTCGTCCGTTGGAATTTCCTCCTATGAGTCGTATGAGCGATGTTCTTTTGTTCTTAGGTGCAATGTTAGCAGTAATAACCGATGCTCTAAAAGATGTAGATATTGTGTTTCCGTTAATATTAACGTGTTATGATAATTTAACAGCTTGCATTTTAACACTACGTGATAGTGTAAATGAAAGTGAAAACACTAAAGCACTTGTTCTATCTAGAAATAGTACACACAATAATGCTACTGAACTTACTGATGAGCTTACACATAGAATTGCAAAACTTAACGCAATTGTAGTGTATCTAGAAAGATGTGTTAACGCAGTATTGTACTTAAATACTGAAAAACGCGCACTTAAACCATTACCCCATAATGATCATAATACCGAAAAGTGCGTTATGTGTAAATGTGATGCCACACAATGTAAAGAAATAATCGGGATTGCGACTTTAAATTGTGGGCATCATTTATGTGCCGAATGCATTAACAGCATTTTAGTGTCTAAAAAATGCCCTGGATGTAATTATGATATAGAGAACGTTCAAGATTTAATCAACAGCATTCTTGAACCGTTAAGTATTATGCTTATTAATGGCTGGTAATGACTGCTGATTATCTAGGGTTATCTAGGTTAGCTAGATACTCTATAATTAATCTATTTATTGTAAAAATATTTTTTATTTTTTTTTATATTATATCATTCTAAAAAATACATCTTGTTTTTCAAACATATCTTGAAATGAACTTTCTAATTTAACTGGAGAAAATTGGTCTTCATATATACTACGAGGAATAAATCTATATTCAATAACAGTTTTAGTCTCCATATTTTGAATAAGTTTTTTTTGATAACCAAGAGCCATCATTATTAACCCTAATACTAATAATACTAATACTAAACTTTGCATTATGTTTAATATTTAATGTTTACTATTTAATGTTTAATATAATATTATATTTTATTTTATTTGTTTATAATTATCCTATGTTTATGATATTAATTATTAATATATTATTATAAAAATGGAACAAATAGCAAAACTTACAAAAATTGATTTTTAAAAATAGATAAATATTTTATTATTCTTTTACAATGCATATGCTATTGATTCTGTTTATAAGTTTTTTGGGTTTGGTATTTATACCAAAAACGCAAGGATTGTCAATTGCGCAATTGTCAGATGGGTCTGAAACTGGTTCTGGTGATGTTAGTAGTATTAGTTTTACGACTATTTCAGTTGCATCTACAACCACAACTACCACCAATGCAACCAATACCACTACCACTGCCACTGCCACTACCACTGCAACTACCACTGCAACTGCAACTACCACTGCAACTACTACCACAAAGGCTCTGCCGGTGTTAGCAAGCATAATAGTTGCGGGGTGTTTATCTCTAGTAGCATTTATATACCAAATATATAAAAGCTACATAGACAGCAATCAAGGTATAACACCTACATTTGTTGCTCTTGTAAAGCATTTTGCAAAAATGCTTGCACTTGAAGAAGATAAAAATGCAAATGCAAATTCATCGTGCAAGTGGTCTGCAAATGATATACTTAATATTATTGTAAGTATAGTTGCTTTGCCTGCTGGATTATGCATTGCATTTGCATATTATCCACTCTTTATAGTGTGGTGCATCATATACTTCATTGCTAATAATATGCTATGTTGTATCTGCACTATACTTGCAAATCCCACACAGCACAATAATAATGTTAGCCCTGTATCAGATGCATAAAGTTTGCAACTGAGTAATTAAATATAATATTTATGTTCATTTAATTTTAATTTAATTACTATAATATTTTTTTTTATCACTAATTACTAATCACTATTTAATAAAATTTGCATAAATATTTTTTATAAGTGTATTAAATGAATTTCGTTAACATTTATTGTAAAGTTTTTGATAAACTTATTTACATTTACAATAATGTTAAAACATATGAAATGTGTATCAATCACAATCACAATATCAATAATGTCAATAATATGAATTATAGTCTAAACTATTCAAACGGGTATATTGCTATATATGTGTTGTTAAAAAAGTATTGTGTAGTTGTGTTGTTATAACAATACTAATAATAATACTAATAATACTAATAATAACATAATTGGTTTTATTCTATAGTTGAGTACATAATAACATATTTAGTTTAATAATCCTAGATTATTATAAAAATAGCAAAAATAGTAAAACTTACAAAAATTGATTTTTTAAAATGGATAAATATGTTATTATTCGTGTAGATTGAAAATGAAAGCGAATTTTTGTATAATGGCGTTAATCTATGTACTGTATGTGGTATTTATACCACATACTCAAGGATTGCCGATTGTGCAAGTTGTGAATGGGGCAGATGCAGAATCTGGTTCTGGTTCTGGTGATGCTAGTATTAGTTTTACGACTATTCACGCACAAACCACAACAGCTACTACGACTACAGCTATAAAAGCAAGCAATAAAAAAACAATTATAGCAGCAGCACTAACGATTAGTTTCGTTGGATCGCTTATATGTTATATATATATAATATATCATAGCTTTGAATGCTGTAACCGTAGGAAACCTACGTTTAGTCAATTTATTATATATTTTGCACAAACGTGCGTGATAAGTGACTTTGCAACAGATGATCGTCTAATTATTAATGTGCTATTCAGAGTGTCTTTGCCAGTATTTTTATTCTTTAGAATAATATCAGCGTTAATATATATATATAAAATATTTATATATCCGTTGGTATTTGAGGTATTATATCCGATATGCATTAAACCGATATTGTACGACTTTTTATACCATATGTTTTTGATGCCAATATTGTATAACTTTTTATACAAGAAGATTTTAATGGCACCCAGTAAAATCTTCTTGTATAACTTTTTATACAAGAAGATTTTACTGGGTGCCATTAGCAAAATTAAACATTTGTACTATTTTCTTAAGGAATATATTAATCATAGGAACACTATTGTTAATTTGGAGTCTGATGCGGTGAATAAAGAATGTTATATATGTGGCACTGCGTGGGGTACACAATTGGAACCTAAACAAATAGAAGACTTCGATACTATTTTGCTACAAAACATTGATGCATTAAACGCACTACAAGAAATAATTGAACTATTTACAGATTATAATTGCAAGGTAATTCCGATTACATTGGTTAATTGTAAATGTAATTGTAAAACACATATGTGTTTTCATTGTGCAATCACGAACTTATTATTGGCTCCCTCTGAAACTTGTCCTACATGCCGAACAGTATACAACGTTCTTAATATGGAGCCGTGTGGTATAATCATACCTCAGAATGATGACCCAGTCTTAGCACAAGAAATTAAAACACCATCAACACCCAATAATATAGTTCGAGTTCCAAGCAACGAAACTATAGTATAGCAATATATTATTTCAAATAGTATAGCATATTATTATTTATTATATATTTTAAGATTAATATTTTTTTTATCATATTTAATAACAAGCAATGCTCTACATATATTAATATATAATATATAATATGTAATATGTAATATGTAAATTATGGTAGATTTTAAATAATAATATGCTATATTATTAGAAATAATAATTCTAAATAATAGAACAATAAAAACAATCTTAAAATAAATAATTATCCTATTTTTATTATCCTATTTTATTATTTATTATATATATAAAATTAAAAATCTATATTAAACTTTTTATATATGTATATAATAAATAATAAATAATAAATAATAAAGTTAATAATAAAGTTAATCTATTACATAAAAAATATAAATAATGTCGCGTAGTTCATTAAGTAAAAGTAATGTATCAAAACGTTCAAATAAAGTATGCCCGCCAAATACATTTAGTGTATTAAATAGTTGTTCTTCGTGGTCTTCAATACTAGCAATAATGGCGTTTTTAGCATTATTAGTATTAATATCTGTATTTTATATTATAGCAACACAGACTACTAAATACAATAACGCTAACAAGATTAATATAATAGATAATGCTACTAGAGCAAATTCTATAGCAAATTCTAGAGCAAATGCTAATATGGATAAGCATATTAAAATGATTAAAAATAATATTTCAAATAGTATACAATATAATACGCAAGAACAACAACCAATAACGCATTTACAAACTCGCACAGCACCGCAATTTGAAATATCACAATCTAGTAATCCTTATGATGGTATTGATAGTAATGATAAAATTGCTACGCATAATAACACTGGCACTCCCATATCTGACCGTATACAATATGATATAAATGTAAATATACGGGATGTTGACGGAGCGCGACAAAATCCAAATAATATTTCATATGGAACTTATGAATATGAAAAAAATATGGAACGTATTATTAACCCAATTATACCACCTGAACGCTCTTATGTTAATACATATGGCATACCAATAAATATACCATCACGCGGACCACGTCAAACATATCAGCAAGTCGGCATACTATATAAAGAAAATACTGAAAACACAGATAAGCAATCGGGCAATAATACAGATAGTAATATTTTACCATTATTCGGTCGCCCATCTTATTCGGGTTCTAAACGATGGCATTATTATACTAATAGTGATAAATATAATGCAATTAAATTACCGATTTCAATTGATGGGCGTAAATGTACTGATGATTTAGGATGTAATGAATTAATGAATGGTGATATGATTTCTATACCATCATATAATGGTCGGTTTAAAGTCGAAATATACGGGTTTGATAGTCCCCAATATATTCCATATGTATATTAAATTAATATTAAAATATGTAATATATTTGTATCTGGCAGACTAAAAAAAATAGATATATTATTTAGTATTTAATTGTTATTTTTTAATTATTAGCATTTTATTTATTTATTATTTTTATTATTTTTATTATTTTTATTATTTTTATTATTTTTATTATTTTTATTATTTTTATTATTTTTATTATTTAGTTAAAAAATAGTGTATTAAAATAAATTTATTTGCAATTAGAATATGCTGATAAAGTCCACGGTTTTATTCTCATCTGTGCACCATTTGTTAAATATGGATTATCACTTTTATAGTTTGGTATTAATTTATTCACTAAATATTTATTAGCTGTAGATGTTTTGCCAAGTGCATCTAATTCAGTTTGACTATATGCATTATTTGTATTATTAATTGTTCTTACAATATTTAATGTATTATTTGAATCATATGCCCATTTATTTAATTCATCATATTGTCCACGGTTTCCATTATCAGCATTATAAAATAATGATGTCCAAACATCAAAAACCCACAATGATTTTGGCAAAAATTCTGTTGGTAAATCTATGCCGTTTTTGGTAGATACAAAACAAAATCCTAGAGTAGAAGGTTTTATTGTAAGTGATGTTTCTTCTTCATTATCTTCTAGATCGTTCACAATCACACTTGTATTTAAAGATAAAGGCGTATTTGATGATGTAGATTTTTTAATTACTAAAAAATATATTGGCAACATAATAATTAATATTAAAATTAATATTATACCAATTTTAACTAGTAATCGTTTTTTATTATAAAAAAAATTCATTATTATTTATGTTATTTATAATTTTAATCTCATTATATATAACAAATATTTAAAATGTTTATTATTTATTATTAGCATTTTATTGTTATTATTTTTATTATTTTTATTATTTAGTTAAAAAATAATGTATTAAAATAAATTTATTTGCATTCAGAATACAATGATAAAGTCCAAGGTTTTATATCCATTGGTATATCTTGTGTTAAATATGGATTATTTTTATCATATATTGGTATTAATTTATTTACTAAATATATATTAGGTGTAGCTGTTTTGCCAAGTGCGTTTAATTCATCTTGAGTATATGCATTATTTGTATTATTAATTGTTCTTGGAATATTTAATTTATTATTTGAATCATATGCCCATTTATTTAATGTATTATTTTTTTCGCGTATTCCATTATCAGCATTTGAAAACGTTCGCGGGATTCCACTGCTTTCATTATACCACATTGGTTCCATTAGTAATCTTCTTGGTGAATCTACGCCATTTGTAGTAGATACAAAACAAAACCCTAACGTATCAGGTGGTGTTATAATTGATTGTGCTGCGGGAGCATTCATAATCATACTTGTATTTAAAGACAAAGGCGTATTTGATGATGTAGATTTTTTAATTACTAAAAAATATATTGGCAACATAATAATTAATATTAAAATTAATATTATACCAATTTTAATTAACAATCGCTTTTTATTATAAAAAAAATGCATTATTATTTATGTTATTTATTATTTTAATCTTATTATATATAACAAATATTTAAAATTTTTATTATTTATTATTAGCATTTTATGTATTTATTATTTTTATTATTTTTATTATTTAGTTTAAAATAGTGTATTAATATAAATTTATTTGCAGTTAGAATACAATGATAAAGTCCACGGTTTTATTAGCATTGGTATATCTTTTGTTAAATTTGGATTATTTTTATCATATATTGGTATTAATTTATTCACTAAATATATATTAGGTGTAGTTGTTTTGCCAAGTGCATCTAATTCCTCTTTAGTATATTCTTTATTTGTATTATTAATTGTTCTTGGAATATTTAATTTATTATTTGAATCATATGCCCATTTATTTAATATATTATTTATTTCGCGTATTCCATTATCAGCATTAGAAAACAATAACTGCATTCCTTTAATATCCCACATTGGTTCTCCCAGAAAACTTCTTGGTGAATCTACGCCATTTGCAGTAGATACAAAACAAAACCCTAACGTATCAGGTGGTATTGTAATTGATGGTTGTTCCGGAGCATTCATAATCACACTTGTATTTAAAGATAAAGGCGTATTTGATGATGTAGATTTTTTAATTACTAAAAAATATATTGGCAACATAATAATTAATATTAAAATTAATATTATACCAATTTTAATTAACAATCGCTTTTTATTATAAAAAAAATGCATTATTATTTATGTTATTTATTATTTTAATCTTATTATATATAACAAATATTTAAAATGTTTATTATTTATTATTATTTATTATTTTAATCTTATTATAAATAACAAATATTTAAAATGTTTATTATTTATTATTATTTATTAATTATTTAGTAAAATAGTTTATTGTAAAAATTTATCAATATCAAAAGATTGTGTTTCTGTTTGTAATTTAAGTTGTTTAGTTCGTTCAATTTCTAAATCAAATGCGGTTTTTTCTTGTATAAATGTATCACGCATTAAATTAAATTTAGCATATGCCATTGCTAATTTTTCTTTGTCAGCCTTTAATAATTGTTGTTTATTTTCTATATCTTTTTGTTCGTTTTCTAACTGTTTGTAATAGTCTATGTTAGTTTTATTTATATCAATAAGTTTATCTAATTCAGTTTGTTTTTCTTCTATCTCTTCATATTCTATTTTACAATTGGATTCAAAGTCGCGCACATTAGGCATAAAATAATGCGGATTTTTATTATATATTTCTAATATATTATTACAACCACTTGGCAGATAAGAACCATTAGATGATATATTAAAATCATTAAATATATGTTTAATTGTAAATAACATATTATATGGAAATGAATGTATATTAACACCATAAGAAATCGTTGTTGGATTGTTTCTATTATTAGAGGTATGTGTTGTCATAACACTTATAATAAAATTATTAAAATAATATATATTGCTTTTTGTTGATGTGGAATTATGACCATTGAAATCGTTGTATTGATTATATTGCTCTAATGTAAAACATTTTGTTTTAGGTATCCAATCTGTTAATCTTTTTATTTTATTTTTTATTGCATTAATACTATTAATACAATTTTGTTTACATTGTTGTGTCTCTGGTGTTGTATAATTATTCATTTGGTTTGTCAGATCTACAATTTGACTATAAGGCTTGCCGTTGATATCTGTTGTATTGGTATAACTTTTTAATGCTTCATCTATAATAGTTTTATCACATACATTATCAAATAATATATTTGTAATTTCATCTTCATCATCTAAATCTCCAAAACCTGTATAAAATTTATGTATATTTTCTGTCATATGTTGTTGTATAGTTGCTGTCATATGTGTATTTATTTCATTTAATTTAGTATCCATATACGATTTTAAAGTTTCTGTTATTGTAGTACAATCAGTATTTAATAAACCTGTAATAACTTTGCTATTAGACATTTTATGGTAATATGGTAATATGATAATATGTTAAAAATGTTATCTGGCAGATTAAAATAATAATTATAATATAAAATATGTATTATGTAATATGTATTATGTATTATGTATTAATTAATTCAATTTTATTATTATAAATAACTAATAACACATAACTAAAAACGAATAACTATAAAAGCAAAAACGCAAATAATAAATATGTAATAATAATAATAAATATAGATAAATATTATATTATTAATATTATTTTTAAAATGGTAAAACACAACTCTATCAATAGCAAAAGTAATAGCAAAAGTAATAGCAAAAGCACTAGCATTAGTAATAACAACAAAGCATATTATATATTATGTATTCTTATTTTGGTAGTATTCGTTATTTATATTGTTAATAAAAATACTGAATTATTTATTGATAGTACTTATGGTATGCCAGTAAGTGATATGCATTTTATAAGTGATAATAATAAAAAATTAATAGATGTGCCAGTATTCAATTATAAATTAATGGTAATAAAGTCTAATATTAAAAATGATATAAAAACTACAACTACACAACCACAACAAATGAACCTAAAAATAACGCATCCACAAATAATGCAATCACAACCAAACATTGAACCACATTTACATTCAATTCGTACACAACCACAACTAACACAACCACAAATAACGCAACTACAAATAACGCAACCACAACTAGAACAACTAGACCAACTAGACCAACTAGACCAACTAGACCATCTAGACCAACTAGACCAACAACCGCAACCAACAAATATGCCATCACAAACAACTAAGTATTCAAATATTCAAAATTTAGAAACTTTTATAAATACCAATACCAATACCAATATTAAAAACAAAAATACAAATAATAATATGCAAGAGCAACAGCAAGCACAAGAGCAAATAAAACTGCTACTGCCAGAAAAGAATCAGTTAAAGTATTTATCAGTATTTCAGCATAAACCATTTGATAAGTATAAGGGTATAGGACAAACAGTAATATTAACAGACGAACCCTTTAATAATATGTCTAGTGCTATTGATAGTGTGATTGATAGAAAATGTTTAAATTATGTATCATCATCGTCGGTAATGCCTCTAGGATTTACTTTAGTATGGACTAGTGATATAAATGCTGATAATAAAATATTTAGTGTATGGGCACCGATTGCTCCATCAGGATATGTATCACTAGGAGATATTATTGTTATGGGTGTTGAAACACCGCCACTAGATATATGTGCTTGTTATCAATTATCACTTGTAGAAAAAACTGCTTTATCAAATGGTATATTATGGTCAGCAATAAATGATATGGGCAAAATGTGCTATTGTTGGGGTATTGGAACATTATCCGCATTTAAAACATCTAATCAATATAATAGTAATATGCCAGAATTACAAAATGTATATAACTTATCTTCAGCATCATTAAAACGTAATTTACTAGGTTCAGATACAACAGAACCTATACCTGGAATTTTGAATACATCCAATACAACTTATAAAAAAAATAGTGGTGGTATTACACTATAGACATATTAGATATATATATATATATTACATATATCTAATAACTAATAACGAATAACGAATATTACTTACACTAATAACTTAATTGCTAGCATATATTATAGTTGACGAGTTATTACTAACACACATTTAAACTATTATACGGGGAGATTGGTTAGTTTGTTTATTATGTGTGTTAGTATATTTGCTTCTGCATTTTCTAAGTTGTATAATAGACGAACAGATTATAATCGAACCAAACGCCATAATAACGATGCTTCCAGCACTGAAATTCTTATTATAATCATCTTGTGATGATATAGTATTGCTAGGAGGAGTAGTATTGCTAGGAGTAGTATTGCTAGGCGTAGTATAGCTAGTCGCATCACGTATAACAATTTTAACACTAGTATTATAACCAGTATTAATTGGAAATGAATTCACACCACATTGCATTAGCATCAGTATTATTAACAATATACAAATAAGATTAAATGTCATTCTTGTTATGTAATGTTTAAAGCTTATCCATATTTATAAATCAATTTTTGTTTAGTGTTTTATTTTTTGCAATATGTAATATTTATTTTATAACTATAATTATTTTATAATTATAGTACTAAAAATTAAAAATTGATATATAAAACCCTAGTAAGTATATAATAAACATTTTATATACTTACTTACTAACTAGCAAATACAATAAATAATATAAATATTATTTATAATATAATTATATATTATAAAACAAATCTAAAATTAAAACCGAAAACAAAACAGTTATCGGTGCTAAGTTAATTATTTGATTATCTATTAATTTAACATTATATATATATATCTATATAGAATGATAAAACTAGATACACAAAAAGATGAGAAAAATCGTATTATAAAATTAATTGAATATACTTTAACTAATCGAGATTTGGAATTAGAATGCCTATTTACTAATACTAATACTAATACTAATACTAATACTAATACTAATACTAATACTAATAATTCTGCAATGCAAACTATTAAACAAAATACCATAACCCATAGTAATTTTATTGATTTATTAAAACGTTTTAAGCGTGATCCAAATTATGATATTAAAACCTTAACGCGTTTAGATATTTCATTTGATGATAATAAATCTAAATATGCAGGAACACGTATTTCAATTAAAGGTGATGGAGCTGTAAGTTCATTTTGTAATACTGAGAATTTAGCACATATTCTAAATTCAACAGATTTTGAAACAAAAAAACGTATAAATAATACAAAAACATCTACAAATGCTAATACGGTAATTTCTGCTATTAATATACCAAATTATAACATTAAATTTAATATTAAAGAAGAAACCAATTTTAATAATGATACTGAACGTATTAAAGATATTATACAAAACCTACCAACTGAACTAAAATATTATAGGCAAAAGAAAACATTTACATTTATAAAAAAAACGCAAGATTTTAAAATAGATATAAGTATTGTTAAAAGTAGCACACTAATTGACCGCGTGCTTACAATAGAGCAAATTATTAAAGAAAATATATCTGTTAATGCTTTTAATATTGTTAAACCATCAAATATTACAACCCCATTTAATGTATGGTGGAAATCAATGTTAAATAATAAATTAGCAACAGTAGTTGTTAGAAATACTAATATGTATTATAAAAATATTAAAGATAGTAATGTATTTAATGCTATGCCATTATATGATGTTGAAATTGAATATATATATAATAAAACTACGATCAAACCAACTTTTAAAAATGTTAATGATAATAATGTATTTTTAGAAACGCAATTTAAAAATTATTTTAGAATAATCGGTGCCGTATCGCAGACAATACAAAAATCGAATTTTATAATGAGTAATAGTGAAAAATATAATGTTATTAAACAATTTACAGATGTTGTAGTAAATAGTGTTGATGAAAAACTAATTAGTGCTTATTCACAACATAAACTGATGCACCCACAACAACATAAACTGACGAACCCGCAACAACAACATCAGACTAGGCATCGAGGAGGCAATATAAATGATGATGGTGATATTAATTTTTCAAGAGATTATGATAATAATAGTGATGGCGATAATGATAATAGTGATGGTATTAATGATAATGATAATGATAATGATAGTGATAGTGATTGTAATGATCGTAAAATTATAATTAATGATACCACACAGGATACTTATAATTTAATAGGTGGTATGTTATCTGATGATGATAATAATATTAATATTAATGATAGTAATGATAATAATTATAGTAATGATAGTAATGATAGTAATGATAGTAAAGAAGAAGGCAAACTCGCAAAAGATACAATGCAAGATACTGATACACAGCAAACCGGTGGTAATCATAAAATCGCGATTTTAAAGACGCAAATCCAGGATTCATTTAAATATCGTAAAAAAGTATTTTTCGGTCCATTAATTATTGATTTATCACATAATAATGCATTACAATTAGATGCCAGTGCCCTTCCAGATATTAAAACAAATACCAATATACATATTAATTATATTGTAACTGATAAAACAGATGGCGACCGTTATTTATTATTTATAAATGACACTGGGAATGTATATGGTATTGACCGTGAAAGTAATGTTATATCATTTGGATTACAAATGCCCGATATGGCAAACACTATTCTAGATGGAGAATATATAAATATATCAGAAGATAATAAACCTTTACATAATTTCTATATTTTTGATAGTTATATATACAAGGGTATTCCAGTACTACAATATCCCTTTGCTCTACGGCAATCACCACAACCGGATTCGCGTTATTATTATATATTAAAGGTTATAAAAAATTTTAATGATGGTAAGAATATTATACAATTAAATGGTAATAATCCATTTTTACTATATAAAAAAGAATATCTACCAGGTGATACAGTTGCATCATATCAATTAAAAATGAAAAATGCTAATGCCATATTAGCAAATAAGGAAACAGAACAATTACCAATGCAATTACCTATACCGCTAATCTCTAAGAATATATCATTATTATTAAATAAAATGAATATAAAATATGGTGGTTTATTAAGTGAAGGGCATTCATATCCTTATAAAACAGATGGGTTAGTGTTTTTACCGAATAATTTAGGTATATTTCAAGAATATGAAGGCGATAATCTTGCAAAATCTAAAGGCAATCCATTTGTTAGTGGTAGATGGAATAATAATTATAAATGGAAACCACACGACCACTTAACAATTGATTTTAAAGTTAAATTTATTATTGATGCCACTACAAACACATATACATATAAATATATTAATGATAAAAAATATGTTATAGTAATGTTATATACTGCGGTATATCAACCAAAGCATAATGCTAATAACACTACCAAAAACCCTACCAAAAACCCTACCAAAAACCATACTAACAATGATAATAATTCATTAAATTTATATTTATTAAATTCAGGTATTAATATTAGTAGCATACCAGAAGACTATCCATTTTTTGCAGTTGATCCATTTATTGGTAGATATGATAATAATGGTAAACTCATTAATAATATGTCAGAAGCATTATTACAAGTTGATAATAATAATAATGTTATATGTGTTAATGGTGATATTATTAATACACAAAATCAAATTGTAGAATTTAGTTATAATAAACGTAATACAGATGAGCAACAGCGATGGATCCCCCAGGGTGTAAGAGCAGATAAATCGGCACCTAATAATTATCTTACCGCGTATACAGCGTGGCAATTAATTAATAAACCGATTACAAAAGAAAAGTTATGTGTGCTTACTAATACTAATACTAATGCTATCATATCATCCCCAGAAACAACCTTAGAGGATATTACATATTATAATGATAATAATAAAACAATAATGTTAACTGAATCTGCTAATAAATTTAATAATTATGTTAAGGGTTATTTAATTAATCGTAAATTATCAGGATTTGTAAAACCACGTGTTATGGATTTAGCAACAGGTCAATTTGGTGATTTATATAATTATTCTAAACATAATATAGATACATTTGTTGGTATTGAGATTGGGTATGATGGATTAAATAATCCGATTTCAGGTGCATCAACTCGAATGATTCAATTAAGTGATAAAATGAATTCTATAAAAGAATTGTCATATAATACACTATTAATTGTTGGTGATGCCACTAAGAATATTATGAATGGCGATTGTGTTAGAGATAATTTTAATAAATATTATATTGATGTGTTGTATGGTCGTGTAATCGGTAATACACCGAAGTTAAAGCGTATGGAATCTAAAGCATTAAAACAATTTGATTGTATTACTTGCATGTATGCAATTCATTATATGTTAAATACAATTATTGATTTAGATAATTTTCTTAAAAATGTAAGTGATAATTTAGTAGATCACGGGTTTTTTATAGGTACGTGTTTAGATGGTTTATCTATATTAAATTTATTAGGTAATACAAATGAAGTTAATGGTTTTATTGATAATAAAACCGTATTTGTTATACGTAAAATTAATAAAAACTCACAAACACAAGATAATGTTAATACTAAAACAAGTAAAACGAAATCGAAATTGAAATCTAAACCTAAATCTAAATCTAAATCTAAACTTACAAATAAGAATACTACATTACAAGAAGATACTGATAATAATGATGATGATAATGATGATGATGATATTAGTAGTAATGGTATTACAGTTGGAAATAAAATTATGGTTTATTATGAAAAATTTGCGGGATTGTTTCCTGAAAATTTAGTTAATATGTCATATATAAGTAAAAAAGCAAAAGAGTATAAATTGCAATTAATTGAATATAAATCATTTATAGAAGAACCTGGTAATTTATTATCACAATTTGCAAGTATGAAAGATGAAAGTCGTAAGCATGCTAAAAATATAAATGATACACCTGCTCTTATAACGTGGGAACGTTTGCAAAGATATTTTATATTTCAAAAAATAAGAGATAATTAGTATTAATAATATAATAACCTAAAATAAGTATTTATATCTAGATGTTTTAATATTTTGTATTATTTTGTATTATTTTTTTAATATTTTGTATTATTATTAATTAATATTCTAGATAGTATTCTAGATAGTATTCTAGATAGTATTCTAGATAGTATTCTAGATAGTATTCTAGATAGTATTCTAGATAGTATTCTTATTAATTAATATTCTAGATAGTATTCTAGATAGTATTCTAGATAATATTCTTATTAATTAATATTCTAGATAGTATTCTAGATAGTATTCTAGATAATATTCTAGATAGTATTCTAGATAGTATTCTAGATAGTATTCTTATTAATTAATATTCTAGATAGTATTCTAGATAGTATTCTAGATAGTATTCTAGATAGTATTCTAGATAGTATTCTAGATAGTATTCTTATTTAATATTCTAGATAGTATTCTAGATAGTATTCTAGATAGTATTCTTATTTAATATTCTAGATAGTATTCTAGATAGTATTCTAGATAGTATTCTAGATAGTATTCTAGATAGTATTCTAGATAGTATTCTAGATAGTATTATATTTTTGTAAAATTTAAATTATTAAAAATAAATTATTAAAAATAAATTATTAAAATTAAATTATTAAAATTAAATTATTAAAATTAAATAGGTAAAAAAATATAAATAAAATATTTATATAAATTAAAATATAATTAAATTATAATTAAAATAAAATTAAAATAAAATATCTATTATATAATATAGTATAATATTAATATCTTTAAAATGCCTAGCCTTAATAATTGTGTCGTAATTGTATTAACCGTATTAGCATTAGGTGCTGTCGTATATTTATTGTCATCAAATAATGGTGTTGCTACTACAACAACCTCAAAATTAAGTGTTGAACCATTTGCGAATGTTCAACCACCGATGACACAACAACAGATGATGCAGATGCAACACGAAAAATTTGTAGATGCTAGTGAAAGTATTGAAGATATTGAACAACCACAAGGTGTTAATGTTCAACAAGAGAATGTAAATACTAATTTATCACAAATGCCATCTGAATGTTATCCTAAAGAGGTATTGTCAAGTGCGGATTTATTGCCACGTGATTCTAATTCGCAATGGGCGCAGATTAATCCGTCGGGTCAAGGTTCTCTTGCAGACCAAAATTTTTTAACATCGGGATTTCATATTGGTATTAATACCGTAGGTCAATCGCTACGCAATGCAAATCGTCAATTGCGTTCTGAACCGCTTAACCCCCAGGTTAAAGTAAGCCCGTGGCAACAAACTACGATTGAACCTGATATTAATCGCAGACCGTTTGAAGTTCAAGGCGATCAATAATATATAGATTTATTTTAGTCTTATTTTTTAGTTTTATTTTTGCAATTTATTTTTACAATTTACTTTTGCAATTTATTTTAATTAATTGATATTCATATTCATATTCATATTCATATTCATATTGATATTGATATTGATATTGATATTGATATTGATATTGATATTCATATTGATATTCATTTATCAATATAAGTTTTAAAAATTATAAATATAATATATAATGTATAGTTAAAATATAATATAATTTACTTAATAAAATGCATTTTTCATTATTAAAAAAGCAAAAAACTAAAATACAAAACGCAATACAATCACGCCACATACATACATATATAATTGTTATACCAAGTTATAATAGGGCAGATATTATAAAAGTAAAAACATTAGCATTATTACATAGGCATAATATTAGCAAACATAAAATAAATATATTTGTAGCAAATCAATTAGAATATGATATATATTATGAGAATATACCAGCATACTTATATAATAAAATAATTATAGGAGTAATTGGATTAAAAAATCAGCGAAACTATATAATGAATTATTATCCTGAAGGCATGCATATAGTACAAATGGATGACGATTTGGATAGTATAGTTGAATTAGTTGAATTAGTTGATTCAGTTAATAAAACTCAAATGCCTATACAGACTCATACACAACGACAACCAATACAGAAGAATATCATCCCGATTACTAATTTAAATAAATTTATTTTAAACGCATTTAAAATATGTAATAATAAGAATATATATTTATGGGGAGTATATCCATTAGCAAATCCATATTTTATGTCACATACAACAACTACTGATTTACGCTTTATCGTAGGACCATTTTGGGGTGTTATTAATAGACATAATAAAGATTTAAATTTAACAATAGATGAAAAAGAAAATTCAGAACGTACATTACAGCATTGGGTAATAGATAATGCGGTTTTACGTTTTAATTATATAGGTATTGAAACTAAATATTATAAGAATAAAGGTGGTTTACAAGCAGAAGGCAAAGACCGCAAACTAGAAGCATTAAAATCTGTTAAATACTTACATAATAAATATCCAAAATTAACAAAAATATATTTAGGTAAAAAATCAGGTATCCCAGAAATAAAATTACTTAATAAAAAGGCAAAGCAAACAATATAATACATATTACATATTACATATTAAATATTAAATAATATGTGCCCCACGCCCACTCGTATTATCTGATAAGTCGTGCAACCATTTATATTCACTATCAAATGTTTTTTGTAAATTAACAGTTGGATTAAAATATGGGTAATACGTGTTTTCACAGGTATTTTTAATTGCATTTGTAAGTGTTAGTGTATTATTAGTATTTGCTTTAGTATTTGCTTTAGTATTTGCTTTAGTATTTGCTTTAGTATTTACTTTAGTATTTGCTTTAGTATTTGCTTTAGTATTTACTTTATTATAGTATACACCATTTGTATCCCAGTATTTTATTGTATTACTATTATTAATATTATTAATATTATTAATATTATTATTAATATTGCTATTATTAATATTGCTATTATTAATATTGCTATTAGATGATAAAGAAATACCAACTGATGCAGGAAATAATTTTTGAGGATTTTGATATGATGCATCAATACCCATTGGTAATATCCATTTTTGAAATTCAATGGGTGTTGGTACATCTTTCTGTAAGATTTCACAATCTTTTAATATTGAAAAATCGATTTTTGATTTATGTTGCCCCATTATTTTATATGTATTCTTTAATAAATTATCATCTTGTAATATAAGCGATGGTGTATCATAATCCATAAATGATTTGCTAGGGTTTTTAAACGCATTGCTTAAATTAACATATTCAACATTTACATCATTTGTTGTAAAATCAACTTTAAATATTAACAATATACGGCGAGTAATTAATGTTTTCATTTCGTGTGCGAAGAAGTCTGCTGTAAATTTATGTATATTAGGAGTTTCAGTTTCGTGTCTTAATTGGTCGAATGCTGAAAAATAATATGTCATATTTGTCTGATTATTAATATTATGTAAAATTTGTTTAATTATATCAATAACTTTTAATTTTGTATATGTATCAATAGTCCAGGGAGTATCACTATTATTTGTTAAGTTTTCATATGTATGTATATCACTATTACCAAATGAAGATTGAAATTTTTCAATACTATTTTTATTAGTTTTATTAATTTTATTATTATCATCTGTTTCTTTACCTTTATAAATAATTATTATTAATAATAATATTATTCCAATTACACTTAACGCACATACATACATCATTTATTTTATTATTATAGATTATATAGAATATAGATTCTCTAGATTATTTATAATGTATATTTTATTTATATTTATTTATATTTTATGTATATTTTATTTTTAATTTTTATGTATCTAGGATATTAATAATATCTAGAACTAGAACTAGAACTATAACAGTATATAGAACTAGAACACTATCTAGAACTAGAACAGTATCTAGAACTAGAACTAGAACAGTATCTAGAACTAGAACTAGAACAGTATCTAGATCTAGAACTATAACAGTATCTAGAACTAGAACTATAACAGTATCTAGAACTAGAACTATAACAGTATCTAGAACTAGAACTATAACAGTATATAGAATACTATAGCTTTAGTAAAATAGTTGAATAGTGGAATAGAGAAATATAGATTTAAAAATTGAATATAAATAATTAATAGTATATACTACATAAATACTAATACGTATAGATAAATATATGTTTTCTAAAACATATACTGTTATTTTAGAATATATTAAATTATCATTATTTACTGATAATGTTGATTGGTGTAATAAACAAATTAAATTATCACATAATATTGAATATATAATTGTTAATATACAGCATTTACAATATTGTAATACAACGCAATTACTTGATACACATAATAACAATAACACTAATAACACTATTAATAATAATATGCTTGAAAATTTACCATTATTATCTATAAATTCACAAGCACCATCGCATCAAGATATAATTAATTATTGGTATAATTTACCAGATGATATTAAAAATTCTATAGAACTTATTACAGATTTAATATTAAATATAGACTATTTTATTGCACCATTATATATTACACACGATATTATAATATTAGGTATTATTGTATATGATAATGTAATGCCAACATCTAAAATTTTAAAATCTAATTTATATACACAAAATTATAATATAATTGATAATTTTAATTTTGTATCATCAATAAAACCTTATAATACTAATATATGCAAAAATAAACAATATAAAATAAATTATAATATTATAAATGGTATATTATATCATAGAGTTATGTATAATAATAAACCAACATTTATAAATACAGTATATAAAGACTATAATATGTGTAATATTTACAATACTATTGTTAAACAAAAACATAACAAAGATATACAAACTGATATACACACCGATATACCAAATACTATAATAGATAAATTTAATTTATTAACATTAAATGATATTATACAATATATACCTGAATTGCAAACACATTATATAATACATCAACATATTAAATGGAATCATATTTTAAGTAATATTAAAAATTATATACCGTTATTAGAAGTTATATAACTAACTAGATAACTAACTAGATACCTAACTAGATAACTAACTAGATACCTAACTAGATACCTAACTAGATACCTAACTAGATAACTAACTAGATACCTAACTAGATACCTAACTAGATAACTAACTAGATAACTAACTAGATACCTAACTAGATACCTAACTAGATAACTAACTAGATACCTAACTAGATAACTAACTAGATAACTAACTAGATACCTAACTAGATAACTAACTAGATAACTAACTATAACTTAATGAGGAAAACCAACTAACCCAGCACCAATACCAAACCCTGCACCTAGTTGTACAGGATAGGACATCGTAGGAATAAACGTATCAATAATAGCAAATGTGGCTGCACTAACTAATGCCAATGCGGTTATTGATGCAAAATCAATTTTCTTTTCAGGTAAAACTAAAGCACAAAATGCGATAACAACACCCATTAACAAGTATTTAACAACACGTCTACACAATTCACGAGAATCAAATGAATTCATTATTATTATTATTATTATTATTATTATTATTATATAAAATTATAAATATTAAAAACTTATATTATTATTATTATTATTATTATTATTATTATTATAAAATATTTTTTTTATAAATAAATACATAAATAAATTATTATTTATTATTATTTATTATTTTACATTTAGTTTATATACTAAACGCTATTATGTATAGTATAAGTATAGTATAGTTATTATTAGTTTAAAAAAAAATAATTATTTATAATTTATATATTAATAAAGTAAATTTATATTAAATTTATATTTATTTCATATTTATTTCATATTTACTATGGCAACACAATTGCAATCTGCATCAGTTATTGCTAAGCAAGATACAACTGAAATTTCAAATTATTCTTTTCATTTATGGACGTCGAAAACACCACCTATTAAATATCTTACTGAATTATTAAAAGATTTACTAACAGAAGGCAATTTAGAATGTAGTTCTGAAGGTATTAAATTATTGTCAATTGATGCTGGGAGAACAGTTTTAATACATATGAAATTATTTAAAGATAGTTTTGAAGATTATAAATGCGAACAACCAATTATTTTAGGTATTAATTTAGAGCATTTTTTTAAGATTATTAAGAATATGGAAAACTCAGATACATTGCGATTATTTGTAGCAAAAGATAATGTAAATCGTTTAGGTATTGAGCGTTATAATAAGGATGAAAATATTAATAATACAATTTACCAAAGTCTTATTGATATTCCTATTACACAGCGTGATATACCATCACCTACATTTAATTCTGTTATTGTAATTTCAAGTGCGCGATTTCAAAAAATATGTCGTGAAATTAGTCAATTTAGTGAAAAAATCGAAATTATGGTTGTTAGCAATCAATTGATTTTTCGTGGTTGTAATGATAGTGCATCACAAGAAATTAAAATTAAACCATCAGCAAATGGTATGCAATTTGAATCAACAAATCCCGATGAAATCGTTCAAGGTGTATTTAAATTAAAGCATTTAGTTCAATTTAGCAAATGTGCTAATTTATCAAATTCAGTGAAAATAATGATTAAAAATAATTATCCAATTGTTATTTCAGCAGATATTAGTGGTCTGGGATTTATACGCTTATGTTTAGCACCAAATGCTGAAGAGGAAGAGTAAAAAGAGTAAAAAGAGCAAGAAAAGAATAAGAAAAGCGTAAGAAACGCATAATATGTAATATGTATTTATATATTATAAATTATAAATTTATACTAATAAAATAAAATACTAATACAAATAGTATTGATTGTATAAAGTTTTTTTCAATCCAAGGATATTTATCAAAGAATGATAATAATTTATTAAGTAATTTTGAGTTAATAATATAAAATACCATTCCAAATAATAATGATTTTAATGCTACATCTTTTACAATAAAATTTATATGCATTGACTGGTCAGGTTTATAATCTACATTATTATTTATAGTATTAGAATTCATTTTATATTGCTAGTTAATTTATTATGTTATTAGATTATTATTTTTTAATTATTTGTTATTATTAGATTATTATTTGTTATTATTTGTTATAACATATTTACACCCTTAAAGATTTAAAATATTTCTAAACATAAATATGTTATAATAAAAAATAAAAATCCGTATATTAAATTTTTAAATTTTTTAAGTTGTGGTGATATATCATTTATAGGTATAACATTATTTATACACATATGAACTACTAAATATGCTATAAAACTTATTAGTAATGCTAATAGTATTTTTTTTAATCCTTGCTTTTCAAGTATTGATGAACCCTGAAATGGTTCTACATCATCATCATCTTTTGCATCATCTTTTGCATCATCTTTCGTATCATCTTTCGTATCATCTTTCACAGTATTATTCATATGTTGTCTGCGCGTTTCATTTTGTGTATTTAATGAGTTTTTAATATATTTTTTATCATCTTCTTCGCTATTTTCATTATCTTCTTCAGTTTCTTCTTCATCTGCATTTTCTTCTTCATCCATATCTGAATTATTGTTTGATATATCTTTAAAAGATGCTTTACCAGATGGCATATTATTGGGTGTTCGAGATGATGGCATATTATTAGATGATGGCATTGTTGGCATATTATTGGGTGTTCGAGATGATGGCATTGTTGGCATATTATTGGGTGTTCGAGATGATGGCATTGTTGGCATATTATTAGATGATGGCATTGTTGGCATACTATTAGATGATGGCATTGTTGGCATACTATTAGATGATGGCATTGTTGGCATACTATTGGGTGTTCGAGATGATGGCATTGTTGGCATATTATTATCTATACTAGGAATAAATTTATTTTGCTTTGCATAATTCATTGCTTGCTTTACATTATCTAACAGTATTTGGTCGTCTGCTGTAAAAGTTTGATAACCTTCTGTAAAATTTGATGAAAATCCAACAACCATTTTTAATTATATTATTATTATTATTATTATTATTTATATATATATTATTTATTATTATTATTTATTATTATTTATTATTATTATTATTATTATTATTATTATTATTATTATTATTATTATTATTATTATTATTATTATTATTATTATTATTATTATTTTTATTATTATTATTATTATTTTTATTATTATTATTGTTGTTGTTGTGTACTCGCGGATTTTGCTAAATCGTGCTTTTTCATAAAAGGTGCTTTTTCATAAAAGGTGCTTTTTCATAAAAGCACAACAAAAACCGTAAGTAAAGAGTTTTATACGTATGCACATATGTTTTGTTAAGAGGCACCCCTGGTGCCTACAAAAAATGTTTGCTATTTGGTTTGCGCGCGGGATTTGCCAAATCCTGCAGTTTGCGCGCGGGATTTGCTAAATCCTGCAGTTTGCGCGCGGGATTTGCTAAATCGTGCTTTTAGATCCTCTAGTTCTACTAGTTCTACTAGTTCTACTAGATTTTGTGTTAGATGGTTTTTTAAGTGCTTTATGTATCATACTACTTAAAAATTTATCATTACAAGTTTTTTGTTTTTTAAGTGTTTTAGACATGCATTTTGTTTGTTCGTCAAATGTTTTAAATTCTTTAGAGCATTCATGCATTTTTTTTTCTACACCAGGATTACAGTGTGTTTGCAAATATATCGCATTATCAAGTATTTGGTCTTTTTCAGTATCATTACTGTGTGATTTACTATGAGCACGTGCTTTTTGTTTTTTTAACATATCTTTAATTTTATCATCAACCATTGATTTACCGAATGCATAAGCATCAGGGCAATTATTAGCACTGCAATTCTTATATGATGCTGAAATATTATTATAATTGTTTTTTTTTTTAATATCTTCCATACATTTTATAGTGTGTTTTGGTGTTTTTGAACTACTAACACACTTAATAATGTTCTCTTGTGTTAGCGATGCATCACGGAGTTTATCACCTTCGTTTTTGCATTTTGTGTTATAACATTTAGTAATTACGGCGCGACACTTTTTTTGTGCTTTTAATTTATTAGTAATAAAAGTACAAGCCGTATGTATATAATTCATCATTTTTTTATCTTTTGACTCTGGCATCTTATATATTATTATTATTATTATTATTAGATATTATTATTATTAGATATTATTATTATTATTAGATATTATTATTATTATTATTATTATTATTATTATTATTATTATTATTATTATTATTATTATTATTATTATTATTATTATTATTATTATTATTATTAGATATTACTATTATTATTAGATATTATTATATTTGTGTTTTTGGGATGCTTTTATAAAAAAGCATATTATTATTTATTATGGTTTGCTCGCGGGTTGTGCTAAATTGTGCTTTTTCATAAAAGGTGCTTTTTCATAAAAGCACAACAAAAACCGTAAGTAAAGAGTTTTATACGTATGCACATATGTTTTGTTAAGGGGCACGCCTGGTGCCCACAAAAAATGTTTGCTATTTGGTTTGCGCGCGGGATTTGCTAAATCGTGCTTTTTCATAAAAGGTGCTTTTTCATAAAAGCACAACAAAAACCGTAAGTAAAGAGTTTTATACGTATGCATATCGGTTTTGTTAAGAGGCACCCCCTGGTGCCTACAAAAAATGTTTGCTATTTGGTTTGCGCGCGGGATTTGCTAAATCGTGCTTTTTCATAAAAGGTGCTTTTTCATAAAAGCACAACAAAAACCGTAAGTAAAGAGTTTTATACGTATGCACATATGTTTTGTTAAGGGGCACGCCTGGTGCCCACAAAAAATGTTTGCAGTTTGGTTTGCGCGCGGGATTTGCTAAATCCTGCAGTTTGCGCGCGGGATTTGCTAAATCGTGCTTTTTCATAAAAGCACCCCAAAAACCTTAAGTAAAGAGTTTTATACGTGTGCTAGTGGGTTTTGTTAAGGGGCTCCTGGCACCCCTGGTGCCCACAAAGATTGTTTGCAGTTGTGGTTTGCGCGCGGGATTTGCTAAATCCTGCATTATTTAGTTATCAAATATTACAATTTCTAAATCATTTAAAATATCATCAGATATATTATCTAGTTCATCTTCTGATGAAATTATAATATCATCTAGAGTATCTGAAATATTTATATCTAGTATATCAATAGTATTATCAGTAGTATTATCAGTAGTATTATCAGTAGTTAATGTATTAGTATTATCAATAGTTAATGTATTAGTATTATCAGTAGTTAATGTATTAGTATTATCAGTAGTTAATGTATTAGTATTATCAGTAGTATTATCAGTAGTATTATCAGTAGTTAATGTATTAGTATTATCAGTAGTTAATGTATTAGTATTATCAATAGTTAATGTATTAGTATTATCAGTAGTATTATCAGTAATTAATGTATTAGTATTATCAGTAGTTAATGTATTAGTATTATCAGTAGTATTATCAGTAATTAATGTATTAGTATTATCAGTAATTAATGTATTAGTATTATCAGTAGTTAATGTATTAGTATTATCAATAGTATTATCAGTTGTTAATGTATTAGTATTATCAGTTGTTAATGTATTAGTATTATCAGTTGTTAATGTATTAGTATTATTATTAGTATTATCAGTTGTTAATGTATTAGTATTATTAGTAGTTAATGTATTAGTATTATCAGTAGTTAATGTATTATCATTATCATCAATATAAATATGTTCGTTTGTAATTATATTGTTATTTTGTCTTACGGGTATTTTATCATATATGCGTTTATGTGTTTTAATATTATGTATTTTAGCACGTGATACATTTTGAATGCTATTTACACTTTGTGTTTTATGCTTATACACAATATTAATATTACTATTTTTATTTCTAGAAGATAATAAAAGGTCATCATTATTAATAAATGGTTGTATTGTTGTATTATTAATAATATCAAATAATGATAATTTAGGTTTAGTTTTTACTATTGGTATAGGTTGTGGTATAGATTGTTGTATTGGTATTGGTATTTGTTGCGGTATGTGTTGCGGTATGTGTTGTGGTATGTGTTGTGGTATTTGTTGTTGTATTGGTATTGGTATTTGTTGTGGTATAGTTTGTGGTATTGGTTTCATATGTGACAGTGTATCTACGATTGCAGGATACATAATATGTTGCGGTAATAGTTGTTGTTCTATTTCAGTTGGTTCATCTAAAATATTTTTATTATTTACTTGTGATATTGTATCGATATCTATTTTATCATTTGCATCACTAAATATATATCCGCTAGGAATACTACGATAATTATTATCTTTAAAAATTTTTATCTTTTGTAAATTATATATTGGACTAAACTGTTTATTTAAAAATGTTAATCCTTCAAATTCAACAATCCCTATAATAAAATCTCCAACTTGCACTGATAACATATCATTAATTTTTTCTTTTTTAATAGTGTAAATTTCAGTTAATAGATTGCCTTTATAACTTGGTAAATGAAAACGTATAATTGGTAATTGCCCGTTTGGTTTTAAAAGTATAGGTGTTTTATAATATTCTTCTACAACATTTAATGGCATTGTTTTGGCAAACCATTCAGCAGATTGTTCGTGGCATTCAGTAATATTTTTTTCATCATTTTTTAAAATAAATTGATATAATAAATTAGCATCTCCAGTATATGAAATTTCTAAATCAATATAGAATTTATTATCTATTTTAACAATACCCGACGTGGTTTTTAATTTAGGTGTTTCAAAATAAAACGGTAATAATTCATTGCGACTAATTCTATAATTACATATTGATTGATATGTACCATTAGATGCTTTATGTGGTTGTAAGTATTCGTATTTATCAAATACTAGATTTTTATAATTTAATATCTTAGGTGCTTTATTCATTATGATGTTGTTTTAGTATTGTCTTAGTATTGTCTTAGTATTGTCTTAGTATTGTCTTAGTATTGTCTTAGTATTGTATTGTTAGCTTAGTGTCTTGTTTATATTTTATATTTATTTATATAATAAATATTTAGCGTATTGTTAAATATTAGAAAAATATGAATATTTAACAATACGCATTATAAAACAAGAATACTAAAATATTTAATACGTTTTTAATATTTATATATATAGTATATATAGTATAATATAGTATAAATTGTAATAATGGATTTACGTGAAATATTATGTGATTTAACGCAACGCTGTATAATTGAAATAAATGATGGTGAAGATATTAAGAAACCCATTAAAGATAAAATATTAAAACCTCTTATTAACTATATCTTAGAGCAAATTTACCCATACTTAATAATTAGTGTATGTATTTTTGTTTTAACCTTATTGATTGCAATTATAATTTTAGTATTAATATTAAAAAATACATCTGTTCCATCAATACATATATAATTAATTATTTATATCTAGAAAAACATATTAGGCTTATCCTCTAATAAATAGGTTAGATTTGATTATATTTTTAATTATATTATTTATTATATCTGCTAGGAACATATTTATTATAACAAGTTTAATAATAACAGTTTTATTATCTCTGGGAGACTATATTTATAATAAGTTTTAATGTTATCATATTTATTTATACATTAAAATATAAATTGTAAAAAAAATTAAATATTAAATATTTGATATGTGATATTTGATATTAAAAATAGTTAAAAAATATAAATGTATAACTGTAAAAATAAACTTAAATAATTAAATTTACTATTTAATTATTTTTTATAAATGCGTTTTGTTTTTATGTGTTTTAGTTTAGTTTGTTTGTGTTTATGTCGATTACGTGTGTGTAATTGCCGAGCACTTTTATGTTTACGTCTATCGCGTCTGCGTCCTCCTTGTAATTGTTGATCTGGATGTTCTAATATTATTACAGAAACTACAGGCAAATGATCTGATGTAGGAAACAATTTTGCATTAGTAGGAAACTTAGGTATAACATTCTTACTTTCATACGTTAAGTTCTCGCTAATTAAAATATAATCACCATACTTATTATCAGTATCCATCGAATCATCTTTATCAAGATTTGTAGTAGGGATATAGCCATCAGTGTCTACTTTAATCGGACGTAAATTACGTCTACCACTACAACACGAATTTGGTGGTTGTGTGCCTTTAGATGAAACCTCAGTAGTAATACCTAATTCTTTTAATGGTGTAAAAAGTGTATGATTATCTTTATCTTTATCTTCATCTTCTTTCCAAAGATCTCTTCTTCCTTGATCATTAGTATCACCCATAAAAATTATTCCATAATTATTGTGTTTTATTGTGTCTGTATAATTTTCATATATAGTATAATAATCATATTTTTTAACATTATCATTATTTGTATCGTAATCACATTTTTTAAACGAATGAGTATTGTTTGTTGGAATGAGAGCACGTTTTTCTTGCCCCAATGCAAATACTAATTCTTCACGAGTATATAAGTGGCTATTATGAATATTAATAAATATATATTTTTGTTTACTAACTCTATGTGTTAAAAATAATAATTGATAAGGTCTGCCGTCGACGCCTCGTTTTTTTATGTATTTGTACTCAGTAGGGGGAGTTTTATTATCATATACTGTAATTTCAACATCTGATAACACTTTACTTGTTATATTACCAACAATAAATGCATCTAATTTAAATTTTTTATGATTATAAAGAGATACCATATCTGCATTTTTATTTGCTACGTGGTTAACATAAGATAAATCGTTTAATGAGGGTGTATTAATAAGTGCTTCCCAGTTTGATGCTTCTTGTATTCCTACTAAATCAAGATCACCATATTGTGATTTTGTGAATTCAAACACAGTTTGAATATTAAATAAGCATATATTTTTACCCTGTTCTGTTTTTTTTATACTACATAGTGTCACTAATTTTCTTGATGTAGCATCAAATTTACTTTGCCCTTCTTCTTTGCCATCTGTATCACTAAAATCGCTATACATACAACCGAAACACACATTATATGTCATTGCGACAATACGGTCAGAATTATTAACTATATTTTCCATATTATTAATATTTTATTTATTATATATTAATAATATTTTATTTATTATATATTATTAATATTTTATTTATTATATATTATTAATATTTTATTTATTATATATTATTAATATTTTATTTATGTGTTTTTTGAGATTCTTTTATGAAAAATCATATTATTATGGTTTGTTCGTGATTTTTCATAAACGCACACGCAAATCAATTAAAAAGACCCCAACAACCGTACTTAAATAGTGTTATACGTGTGTTTGTGGGTTTTGGGTTTTGTTAAGGTGTATCAATTGTGTTCCTACAAAGAATGTTTGAAGATGTGGTGTGCTAGGTATATAATAATATTTATTAATAATTATTTGTAAATAATATAAATAATATAATTAATAAGTATTCAAATATATATTAATTATATTATTTACTTTTATTATCATTTCTTATTAGTTCTTATCATTTCTTATCATTTCTTTTATCTAGCATTTTTATGACACAATTATTTAAAGCACGTAACACTAATAATATATTAATAATATTAGTAATGCTAGTAATATTAGTAATACTAGTAATAATATATAATAAGCAAACCACCTTTACAAATAATAATATGCTTTTTCATAAAAGCATTCCAAAAACATACAATAATAATAATAATAATTACATTGAAAACTATAAAAATACATCTAGTATTACAATACCAGAAACTACAAACGCACAAATAGATACCCTAGATACCCTAGATAATAAAGATACAAAACGATATAAAAATTATGATTATTTTGATTGTTATTTAAAATTACTAGATATTAATCCTAAATTAGTAAAAGAATATATGAAATATGATAAACAACATATTTCAAATGGTAATTGTAAAAATGCGACATTACATATTACGGTAGAACCCTGTCCTACTGATATTAATGGTACATCATTATCAGCTCAATGTAATGCAAATGCAATATTAACAAGTTCTAAAGGCAATCCTCAAATGTTTACAAAATCAATAAGTCCTAAAAATGTAAGAGATTTTTTTGGTATTAGTATATGATTAAAAGATTATTAAAAGATTATTAAAAGATTATTAAAAGATTATTAAAATATTATTAAAATATTATTAAAATATTATTAAAATATAATAAATAATATATTTTATTAAAATGAAAAAAGCAATAACAAAAAAAACGTATAAGCAACCACATAAACCACTATTAACACATAAGATATTATCTAAAAATACACATAATGCACATAATACACATATATTATCAAAGAATAAAAGCATAAAACATACAAAACACACAAAACATACATATACTAATTATTATCCTAGTATATTAGAACCAAATTTTAGTTATAATATATCACAACACGAATTATTTAAAAAATATAAAATTAATATTAATCATCAACAAATTAATGATTTATATAATGCTTTTGAAACTAATATTCCATTCGATAATAATAAACAAGCACACAATAATATTTATATATTAAAACCTTTTCAAAAAATGCTAAGAAATTTTATGTCTCCTTATTCACCTTATAGAGGATTATTTATTTATCACGAAATGGGCGTTGGTAAAACGTGTACAGCAATTACAATTGCCGAAACTTTAAAGCAAATTATTAAAAATTCATTTAGCAAAATATATGTTTTACGTTCTGACGAATTTGAAAGGCAAATATTTAATATTAATGCTGTACGCAATAATAAACCATTAGCACAATGCACTGGGGATACATATTTACAAGTATATAAAAAAAATAGTAAAAGTAAGACACTGTATGATAAAAATTCAACATATGCTAATGATATGATTAAAAATTGTGCTAATGGTAATATAAATAATAGTTGCGAACATATACAAAATAAAATAAATAAAGAACTAAAAACAATATATGAATTTACAGGGGCACAAATATGGGCGCGTAAAGTGCAAAGATTAATAGAAACCAAAACTAAAAATATTACGGATGACATTGTAAAAGAACAAAAAATACAATCTGTAATTCAGAAGAAATTTAATAATTCTGTTATAATAGTTGATGAAGCACACGATTTACGAGATACTAATTTAAAAGATTCTAAAATTGTTCCGCCAATATTAAACTTAGTATTAAAATATGCACGCAATTTAAGACTAATATTTCTAAGTGCTACACCTATTTATGATAAACCGCAAAATATAATTAGTTTAATAAATTATTTATTAATAAATGATAAACGTCCTCCTATGAATGTTAATGATGTTTTTGATAGTGATGGTAATATTAAACCAAATGGAAATGACATATTAAAACATAATATTAATGGATATATATCATATTTACGAGGTAATAATCCTTATGATTTTCCAATTAGAATACCTGCAAAATTTAATATTCCAGAAAAAATATTAAACTTAAATAAATATCCCAATAAAAATATAAATGGTGTTAAATTAAACAACACAGATAAAATCAAACATTTAGAACTTGTTGAATGCAAATTACGTGGTGCACAATTAGCTATTGTAAATTATTATATTAAAAATGATAAAATACAAATTATAGATGAAAATGCAATGGATGTATTGGTATCGATTCAAGATATAGATGATGATGATAAATTAATTAAAGAATATGATGATGATAAATCAGTTAAATCAGTTAAAGAAGATAAATCAGTTAAAGAAGATAAATCAGTTAAAGAAGATAAATCAGTTAAAGAAGATAAATCAGTTAAAGAAGATAAATCAGTAAAAGAAGATAAATCAGTTAAAGATGATAAATCAGATAAATCAATTAAAGAAGATAAATCAGTTAAAGAAGATAAATCAGTTAAAGACGTAGATGTAGATAAAGATGTAGATGAAGATGAAGATGAAGATGAAGATGAAGATGAAGATATAGATGAAGATGAAGATATAGATGAATCACATAAAGCAAATAAAGAAGATAAAGACAAAACCGTAGCATATTTATTTGATAGGCAAATACATAATATTGTATATCAAACATTAGAAGAATGTAATAATAATATTAAATCAGCAGTTGGTGATATTGGGTTATCAAATATTGTTGCTAAAAAAAATGGAATTATGACATATAAATTTACACATTTAAAATATGCTGAACGTTTTAAAATGCCTGAACTATATAATTGGAGTGCTAAAATCGCGCAAGCAATTGATATAGTAATGCATAGTAATGGTCCTGTATTTATATATTCATTTTTCAATTCAGCAGGTATTTTACCTTTGGCATTTGCATTAGAGATGTGTGGATATAAGCGTTATAAACAACACGATACGCCATTATTAGAATATCAGGGTAAATCAAGTATATATAGAGGTGATTATATTATTTATACAGGCAATAAAACATTATCAGCATACGCCCAAGAATATATTAATAAAGGTAATACTATGATAAATGAAAAAAATGTTAAAGTATTTATTGGAACAAGTAAAGCATCAGAAGGATTAAATTTATTTGGATACCGTGAAGCACATATTTTAGATCCGTGGCATAATATCAATTTAACCGAACAAAGTATAGGACGTGTGATTCGAACGGGTAGTCATTTGCATCTACCACCACAAGAACGTAATGTAACGGTTTATCAATATGCATCAACTATTGCAGACCGCGAGTCAATTGATTTAACAATATATAAAATGTGTGAGCAAAAAGCAATTAAAAGCGGGGTTGTTGAAAAAATACTAAAAGAAAATGCTATCGATTGCGAATTATATAAAGATATTAATATTTATAGTGCTACTAATTATAATAAACTAGTGCCATTAATAACATCACAATCTAAAAATATTAAACTTAGTTTAGCTGATATTGAATATTCACGTAGTTGCTTTTATATGAAAAAATGCGAATTTAGTTGTAATACAAAACATACAAAAACCCATTCTAGTAATCGTCATATTATTCAAGATACACCAAATACACCAAATACACCAAATACACCAAATACACCAGAACAACTACAACAACATCCTATTATGTCATTTTCATATGCTAAAGAAACAGAAGAATACACTAATTTAATATTACAATTATTAAAAACAACATTTAATGTTAAAATTAAGAATTTACGCAGATATTTACATAATATTATAAATGGTATTGATAATACAATTCCAATAACTAACACTGATACTACTACTACTAATACTAATAACGCAAAATTAAAAGTAAATCACAAAAATACACACATAAATACTAGTAATGTGGATAGTAATGTGGATATGGATGACCCGGCATTTAGTAATGCAATTACTAATATTATTAATACAGATATGACATTAATTGATAAATATGGTAGAAATGGAAAAGTAGTTTTAAGTGGTGAATACTTGCGTTTTATACCAGATGGCAATCTATCTCCTAATATATCAATCCAGAAACAATATGTTAAACCTGAAATTTTAACATCGGCAATTGATTTAAAAAGTTATATTACAAGTATTACGACGGATATTAAAAAAAAACTAAGTAATGCAACACACGATTATGATACAATATTATTAGATATGCTAACCAAAGTTGATAAAATATTTCATAATATTTATAAAAAAGAATTACAATATAATTCTAAAATTAAGAAAGATGAAATATTTGATATTGTATTCTCAAAATCGATTTATACATATAAATTAATGTTTTTAAAGCAAATATTATTAAAAATTATTAAAAACGAAATATTAAATATAAATGAATTACCATTATACAATTCCAATGCATTACATAAACATATAATATATTATAATGATATTTTTCCATCTAATAATAAACATCAATCTAATATTGATAAACAGATTTATGGTTTTATTATTCAAAATGATACAAAATTAGAACTATATGTAATAAATCCTAATACTAATGTATTTGAAAAAAATCAGGGTAATGTAAGAAAGATTATTGAGTTTCGTAAAGCACACTTACAAAAAACTCCTCATAATAAAATTTATGGATATATAATATATGAAAAAAATCGTGAACATCCAAATTTTAAAATTACTGATACACTTACAAAAAGTGATAAAAAATCATCGAGTGGTATTATATGTCATACCAAATCATCTAATGAAATTAAAAAAACTATAAATAAATTAGATGATAAAATTTTTAAAAATAAAAATATAAACTATAATAAACATATTTTATGTAATGATATAGAATTAGTATTAAAGCGTAAAGATAATAATAACATATATGGTAAAAAATGGTATTATACCCCAGAAGAATATCATATTTATTTTGCAAATACAATATAACACAAGTTATTATAAGCAAACTATTATAAGCAAACTATTATAAGCAAACTATTATAAGCAAACTATTACACACATTTAGAAAGATAACTTAAAAACATAAATTAAAAATTGAATTAAAAATTGAATTAAAAATTGAATTACAAATTGAATTAAAATTATAATATAAATATATACATATATAATATACGCATTATACTCATTATATTATTTATATCTTATTGTATATCTTATTGTATATCTTATTGTATATCTTATTGTATATATATCTTATTGTATATCTTATTGTATATCTTATTGTATATTTGCTATATTATATAAAATGAGTAAATTATTAAAGACTACTAATATTAAACATAATCTAGTTAAATCAACTAATAAAGATAAATATAATGATGATGATAATGATGATACAATTATTAATGATGATATGCAAGAACAATCTCTAAATAATAAAGATAAAGATATTATAAAACATAGTAATAATAAACATATTAATAATAAACATAGTAATAATAAACATAATGATATATATAAAAATGTTATTTTAGATGAATATATATATCTTAAGGCTGCGGATTTAAATTATGCAATAGATGATATAATATTATTAAAATTAAAAAAAAAGATTGAGGGCACTTGTATTAAAATCGGATATGTTATCCCAGATAGTATTAAAATTGTAACTCGCTCTCTTGGTATTATTAATAATGCAAACTTTGATGGTATTACTACATATAAACTTAAATATACTGCTGATATTTGTAATCCTGTAATTGGAAGTATTATTAATTGCTGTATTGGCAATGTTGATAAATCACAAATTATATGTTATATTGATAATGCTGATATATCTCCTGTAGAAATATATTTATATAAACAGCATCATATAACTAATAATGATTTTTTGCAATTAAAAGTTGGTGATTTTATAAATGTAAAAGTATGTGGTAGTTCGTGGTCATATAAAGACACGCGAATAATTTCAATCGCTCAATATATAAATACTGTTTAATACTGTTTAATACTGTTTAATACTGCTTAATACTGTTTTGTATTATTTCTTATTTTTTTTAATTATTTGTGTTTTTATTAAAATATATTATTATTGAAATATATTGTTATTATGCACATATTATGTAATAATCTAAATATACTACTGATATGCGTATTTGACATATTAGCAAATTTATATACATTTATATTTTTATAATAATTTGTTAATAATTTCAAATGGCAAAGTATTAATTGTAATCCATATAATATTTCATTATCATATAATTTTATATTATTTATAGTATTTTGCGTATTGATACGTATACTCTCATTATAATTATAATATATTGTATTAAATTGCTTATAATATGATATATTATTGTCATTGCAGTTATCTTTATTATTAGTAGTTGATGTGTATAAGTTTGCGTGCAAACCTGGTTTAATTATATTTATTATAATGTTTTTTACATTATCAATAATAATATCAATTAACAGGAACAATTCTGGGGGCATATGTAATACTTTATTAACTGGGAATACAATATCTCGCGCATTATAATAATATTTAACATATTGAAAAATATATAATATTTTAGCATATATATGTTTAATATCTTGTGAATTATCAGTAAAATTAATTATTATATTATGTGTTTTAATATAGTGTAAATAAGAGTTTAGATTTCTAGGGGCACTAGGATTACTAGGATTACTAGGATTACTAGCAACACTAGCATCACTAGCATCTATACACATACCAATACATATACCAATACAAGAGCATAATGATTCATAACTATCAGTATTATCTGGTGGTGTTATATTATCTGTGGGTGTATTATTATTAATAAATAATGAATAATAATAATTATAATGTTTAAATCTATCTGGTTTATTTACTAATAATAAATTTATTGATAATTTAGTATATATAAAATCTTTATTATTAAAATATATATTGCTAGTTATTAGTTCATTGTATTCATTATATTTAGAAACGTCCTCTTGCAAGTCAATAGAATCCGTAGAATCCGTAGAATCCATTGAATTCATTATATCCATTTGCTTACAATATGTATTTAGAGAGTTATCGTGTGGTACTGGCATCATTAATTTTGGTGTTTTAATCGTAAATACATCATATATTAACTTTTCAATATATGATGTATAAGTATATTTATAATCAATATTATCATATTGTGATGATAAATAATTTGTATTATTTAGTGTATCGGATGAATACTCATAATTTATAGCATTATCTGATTCCGTATCTGCTTCAGTATCTGCTTCCGCATCTGCATCATTATCTGCTTCCGTATGTGCTTCCGTATGTGCTTCTTGATTTATATAATTATATGTATATGTATAGTGATGCCTATAGGGATGCCTATAGGGATGCCTATAGGGATGCCTATAGGGATGCCTATAACTATGCCTATAACTACATTTATAAGTATTATATGGTTTTATATCATATATCGTTAAGTTTGCGAATTGTTCGCACAAACATAATATATCTATAGACATATTATTCATTATTTATTAGTTTTATTTTAGTATTTTATTTTCAATTTTTATTATTTATTTGACATTACAGGAAACTCACTATAAAATACATTATTACAATGTTTATTAATATTATCTGGTGGTATATGCGTTGATTCCATATTATTATTATTGTTATTATTATTATTATTATTATTATTATTGTTATTATTATTGTTATTATTATTGTTATTGTTATTGTTATGGGGAACACTTTGCGGAATATTCATATTAGCATAAAAATCATTTACTGACATATTTGCTAATGATATAGGTATATTAGATGAGCGTGCAAGTAAGCTATATTGTGATATTCTATTATTAGATGTTTGACGATAATAATCTTTACTACTATCTTGTATTACCATTCTAGTATCCTTCATATTGTTATTGTTATTAATATTTCTATTGTTATTAATATTGTTATTAATATTGTTATTGGTATTGTTATTGGTATTGTTAATTGCAATTGGATTATCAAAAATAAATCTATCTATTTTACTGTTAATATTTTGGCGATAATCATTACGTTGCTGTTCTGGTATTTGATTATCATAATTTGTATAATTTGATTTAGTATTAAAATGTGGCATCATATTATTGTTATTGTTATTGTTATTGTTAGTATTGTTATTATTGTTATTGTTATTAATTATAGGAGTTGGCAAAGACATATTAATAATATTAAGTTTTTCATTAATAGTATCACGATATTCACCTTCGGACTTTATAGGACGTTTTATTTGTGATGTTACTAATTTATATGCTTTATCAGTTGGAATAAAATTAATATCATTAGGCTTATTGGTATTAGTATTGGTATTAGTATTGGTATTAGTATTAGTATTAGTATTGGTATTGGTATTAGTATTAGTATTAGTATTAGTATATGTTGGTAGTGGTTGGTGTTCTATTTCATTAACTTTAGATTTTGAAACTGTATAATCATTATCAAAAAATAGCATTGCATTATTTAATTCTAATAAATCCATAGTAAATATATTATACGTTTATTATGTATTATAATTTATATTATATATTAAACATTATAATTTAACTAATTTATAATTTAGCTAATTTATACTATAATTAAAAAATATATTATAGTATAGTATATAACATTTATAATAAACAGATAAACATAAAACGTTCATCCAGGACGCAACTAATTAGAAAACAGAACACAAGTCATAAAACTATTAATAATACATACTATATACTATATACTATATAAATATATAATGAATGAAATATCAAAAGTAATAGTATTTATAGTATTATTAATATTTTTTTTATTAATTATATTAAGTATATATGATATAAATTTAGGTGAATATTTTATAGAATATAGGAATTCATCAAATGGTAAAAAATATGGCATACAAGAAATATTTAAAAATTCCGATGTAGCACTTGAAATAATTGCTAAATTACATAATAATATGTCAGACTTTGTGAAGCGATTACAAACTAAATATCCAAATGATAAACGTATAATACGCTTAGTAAAAGGTTTTAAAAATGTTGAATTAGAAGAAACAACAGAACACAAAGACGATGATAATACATCATATACAATTAATAAAGGAGAATTAATAAGTTTATGCATACGTGAATATACAGAAGGCGAGCGTCCATTTCACGATTATAATTCATTATGTTTTGTTATTATACACGAAATGGCACATATAGTTAGCATTAGTGAAGGGCATAATAGCGAGTTTATTGATAATTTTAAATATTTATTGCGTCTTGCAGTCGATATGGGATATTATACACCAATTGATTACAGTAAAAATCCATTTATGTATTGCGGTAAAATTAAAGTGACAAATAATCCATATTATTAGAGTGCATTGTGTTAATGGATGATTTCACCATTTTTATACTATTATTTATATATTATTTTATTTATGATATGATATACTTATAAATTAAAATTGATTTATAAATAAAAATTGATTTATAAATAAATAATATTAAATATATTAAACTTTATTATAAATATTCTAATTCTGAATAATATTCAATAATTTTAAAATGGAATCAACATTTGCTGGCACTATTAATGAAAAAGGATTTATAAATAATTTATATCGTAAAGGTTTTACATTTTCTAAATGCTTAAGTGAAATACACGCTAATTCAATTGATGCTAATGCGTCAAATATAATATATGAAATAACTAAAACACATATTAATGTAATTGATGATGGTAATGGTATGAATAAAAAAGATGCAACCCATTCCGTTAGTATTTATGGTGGTAAAGATACATTATCAGCAAACACTAAATCTATTGGTATATCAGGTATTGGTTTAAAAGCATCAACATTTATTTTAGGTAATCGATTATCTGTTATAATATATACAAAATCTATTACTGATACAGACACAAATACACAACACTATACTATTACTATACCGTGGGATACTATTTTTGCTAAAGGAATATATACGAATCAAATAATTATTACGCATTCAACACTTGATGAAATATCCGAATTTAATAAAGATCGTATTAAATATAAAATGAAAGGCACTCACGGAACTACAATTAAATTTATATATAATAAAACATTTGCTGATGAACTTAAGGAACAATTTGAAATAGATAAATATATAGGTAAATGTATTGAAAATAATACGCAATGTGAAAAAGTTGAAAAAGTTGAAAAAGTTGTGAAAGTTGTGAAAGTTGCTAAAATTGTGAAAGTTGTTAAAGTTATGAAGATTTCTAAAGACACAATAACAGATTCATCAGAATCAACAGATGAAACTGAAGATATAACCAATAATAAGATAACAAAAGCACATATTATAGATCCAATTGATAAATTATATATAACGTATGGGCATTTTCCTCAAATTGTAAAATATCATCATTTTGAAATGCCTAGCATTGAAGATATGAAAGAATTACCAAAATATAAGTATTTTGATATTATAAATGATACTAATTATTATAAAGGTATTGATAAGCATCAAATACTGTGTTATACTAACAATAATGCTAATGCAAACGATAATACTATTGATAATGATAATATTAAGTATATATTAAATTATGGTACTGAAGCATTAGAAATTGTTAAATCTAGCGGGGGATATTCCACAAAGCCAGATCCAGTATGTACAAATCTTGCTAAATGGAAATTAATTGGCGAATTTAACATTTATACTGGGTGTCGCACTAATATAGACTATTTTGATAGTAATAATCTGCCTGAAATTGAACCAAGTGCAAAAGAATATATATGCGCATATGATAGAAATTATATTAGTAAAGAACATAAAAATTTTATTGCTAAATGTCATATATATCGTAATGATCAGTTGATAGGTACATATGAAATGCCTGGTAGAAACTCGGCACGTAGTAATGGTGAAAATTATTTTAAGTATAATTTAGTTCATTGTAATATTCAATATTATCCTACAAATAATATAGAAAATAAATTAGATACAATAATCGGAGTTCAAGAAAATAAAACACAATTAAATGGTGTAATGCCAAAACAATTGTCAAGATTAATTGAATTTGTAAAAGCTAAAAAAGGCGAACAAATATGGAAATATTTTCAAGATTGTATAAAAGCAAAATATCAAAGCATTAATATAACACAAAATATTAATATTCCGATTATAGAACCTATTAGCAATATTTCAATAATTGAAACTGTTTCACAAAAAATATCTAGTCTAGAACCGATTAATGCAAACCTAGTATTAGATAAGCATCTAGATAAGCATCTAGATAAGCAACTAGATAAGCAACCTATTGCAAACCTAGTATTAGATACGCATCTAGATAAGCAACCTATTGCAAACCTAGAACTAGATAAGCATCTAGATAAGCAACCTATTGCAAACCTAGAACTAGATAAGCATCTAGATAAGCAACCTATTGCAAACCTAGTATTAGATAAGCAACTAGATAAGCAACCTATTGCAAACCTAGAACTAGATAAGCATCTAGATAAGCAACCTATTGCAAACCTAGAAATAAATAAAAACCTAGAGCTAAATAAACACCTAGAGCTAAATAAAAACCTAGACATAAATAAGAACCTAGTATTAGATAGTCAGTTAGTGCATAAACAATCTATTTTAGCATCAGAATTACGTAATTCATTATTCAATATTATTAAAATGACTAATATATTTAAAGACCAAGATACTATAACGGATCCCACATATATATACTTATATAATTTATCACAGTCATTAAAACCAGTAAAGCAATAATAAAAGTAATACCTAAATATTCAATTTAAACATATTATATATTAAATATTTAATTATATAACATAATCGTTCAATAATATTTTTTTTAACAAATGGCATCTTCTGATAGTGTTTATGTTGCTTTAACAGGTTGTGTTAAGTGGTTTAATAACAGTTTAAGTTATGGTTTCATAACTGTAATTACCGAAGGTAAATATCATAATACTGATATTTTTGTTCATCAATCTAATTTACAAACTAAAAAGGAATGTTTTCGCACATTATTTACGGGCGAATGCGTTCAATTTGTATTAACTAATTCAACGAATGAAAAGCATCCTTTGCACGCGGTAAATGTATTAGGTTATAATGGTAATCCATTACACTGTGAAGCAAGTATTAAACAATATAACGGTGGTGCTAGTGCTAGCAGTGGTGATGATAGTAATAACAATAATCGTGCTGGTAGTAGTTTTCGCGGTCGTGGAGGAACTAATAGCGGAAGAGGTCGTAGTAATAGTTATGCTACACAAAGACACGATATAGTATAATCACAAATGCATAATCATAAATGCATAATTTAATAGTTTATATTGATGCGTATTTTAATTTCTTTTTTATTTTTTTAATTTTAATTATTATATTTTATAATAATAAATAGTGATATTATATTATATTTTTAACAATAATTAATAATAATTAATAATAATTAATAATAATTAATAATAATTAATAATAATTAACGTATGGCAACATTTAAATCAATAAATACTACTAAAAATACAAAACATAATAACAATACACTAAATAATTTTATACAAACACCTTCACAAAAATTTAATTTATATGATAAAACGGGGTTTTATATTAAGAAAAAAGGTGCAATATTTGAAAATATTTATGTTGTATTAGCAATATTGAGTATAGCATTTTTATGTATTGGTTATGTTGTATATATATATTTATATGCGCCTACAGATAATATTATAAAAAGTAGTAGTACATATTATGGAGAAAATGTATTATTATATGAACCAGTATTCCAACAACAATCCACTACGATTACAGATTGTATAAATACGTGTAATAATGATTTAACGTGTGATGGTATAACATATAATAATGATACACAAGTATGTATGGGAACGAAAAACGGTCAAATACGCAATGATACATCAGCATATAATGCGTGGGTAAAACCTAAACTAATAAATAAACATAATTTAACAGATTTTACAAAATCCATTTTAATAGGTTATACTAAAACATCGCGATATATAAATGGTGAAAAAATATCAAGACCTTATATGTTAGGTAATTTTTGTTATTCCTTTAATTTAACAATTTATGATTTTAATAAAAATTATGGTGTATGGCGTCATATATTTCATAAGGGAACACAATTACAAAATGATATGCAACTTAATTTTCAATCGTGGGAAAATTTAGTAAAAGAAATACCAAATCAAGTAATTGGTGTATGGTTAGCACCATTTAATAATAATTTACGTATTGCTATTACTACAACGTCAATTGTTAATAATAATAGCGGACACTATGAAGACGCATTTATACAAAAATGCGGGGTTTCTAATAATAATAATAATAGCAATGCAGATATAGATAATGATATAAATAACTGTTATATTACTGATATGCCAAGTGGGCGATGGAGTGATAAAGCAAAAATAGGCGATGGTTCAATTCCTAAAACATCATTAAAAACACATATTGAATATTTTGATAATGATTTACAAAATATACCTATAAATACACAGGTTAATATAATTATAAATTTTAGAAATACAAATGCTGAAATATACTTTAATGGCAAAATAAAACAAGTATTTCAATTAAATGGTACACCACAATTTGATAAAACAAATTTATTTGCATTACAAGATAAAACAGCAAATTGCGAAATAAGCAACTTAATATATTACCCTGATGCCTTAAAACTTGAATCCATTAATACAATTATAAATTTGGCACCATCTACTACTTAATTGCCTATTTACGTGAGTGCATATGTGCGTGAGTGCCTATTTGCGTGAGTGCCTATTTGCGTGAGTGCCTATTTGCGTTATAGAATAATAATTATGTTATGTTAGTTATAACATTTATATTATCATTTTTAATTATATATAATAGAATATCCACATTTTACGCATTCATTATTTATTTTACAAAATACCATTACGATTAAAAAAATTGAAAAGTAAATCAAATATTATAATGTTTATAATATTTTTGATTAAATTTAATAATCAAATATATAATTTGATTGTATAAATATAAATAAGAAAATGTCGGTATCTGTGTTAAATAATATTATAAATCAATCATTTAATGATTCATTAAGTTTAAATAGTAATCGTGCAATTAATACATCAGAACATAATAATGTAAAATCCGTTTTTAATAAAGTGAAAGGTATAAAATCTGAATGTAATATATGTTATAATGAAGAATTATGCTTACAATGTTATCAATGTGTATTTAAATATTGTGAAGAATGTTTAACAAAAGTAATATCTGAATTTTCAAAGTGTTCATCGTGTAATTGTAATTTATTAAATACCTATAATAAACTAGAAGCTATAAATACAGATTTAATTAAAAAACTCAAATCAACACAACGACCACCCATACGACCGCCACCACCATCTTTATCAATACAAAATAAGCATAATACTAATACTAATACTAATACTAATACGAATACTAATGCTAATTATAGAATTACAAATTCATATGAAGAATTTGAATCATATGAAGAATTTGAAACGTTTGAATCATTTGGAGAATTTGAATCATATGAAGAATTTGAATCATTTAACACATTTGAAGCGTTTGAATCATTTGATGTATCTGACACATTTGGAACATCTGAAGCATATGAAGATTTTGAAGACTATCAACTAAATCAAGCAATATTACAAAGTATGAGTAATCAATCATCAAACCGTACAATATCAAATTCTCACACACATAATAATAGTAATAATAGTAATAAAAATAATAAACCATACAATAATAAACCGAAATCGAACAATAACAATAACAATAACAATAACAATAACAATAACAATAATAAGGGGCGTGCAACGCAATATAAATCGCCTTTAGACATATATATTAATAGTTTGCAAACAAATGAAATACTACCATATAAAATTACATCATTAACCACTAGCACATCAAATAATATGTATAGTTTTACTTGTAATTATGATACTGATAATAAAATATTTGTAATTGTTCCAACAAATACCCGATTATATAATATTAATCTAAATTATAAACTATTTAATACACAATTTCAAATGTGTATTCGCATTTTATTAATGCATTTAAGTAATTATCCTAATAAATTTACTACTGTATGGAATACAATTTATAATATATTTAATGAACATAATTTATTATATATAAATGGTAATGGTAATTATAAATTAATAGGACATCAAAAGCACGACATCATAAATAATATTACAAATATGATATATTGAATTATTGAATTATTGAATTGTTAAGTTTTATGTATATATAGCATTGTGTATTGTAAATATAAATTTACAATTATTTTTTTTATATTTTTACTATTTATTTTTTTATTTTTTAATATTATAAATATTATAAATATTATAAATATTATAAATAATATATTAAAATTATATATTGAATTAAAATTAAATAAAAAATATAATAAATATAATAAGTATAAGTATAAGTATAAGTATAAGTATAAGTATAAGTATAAGTATAAGTATAAGTATAAGTATAAGTATAAGTATAAGATGTATTTATCAATTATGTTAATTATTGTTACAGCATTAGTATTTTATAATGAAATACAAAGTAATATGAATATTGCAGAAATATTATTATTAGGAATATCATTAATTGCGATTATTAGGGCATCATTAAATTATATAAATATTACGGATACAATAAATGAAGGTTTTACATCATCTAGTAAAAAACATAATATACCACCATCACGCAAACATATAAATAATAATGTTGCAAAACAAAATAAACATACTGAAAATGATATAATTAATTTATTATCATCATCTAAGTCTAAAACATCATCTAGATTACAAGATCCAAATAAATACAATGAAGATTATTTTGACACAGATAAACAAGAACAAACACAAATGCAACCAAGTGATAATTTAAATACTATTAATACTAAGCAAAAATTTAATTCGCTAAATAATTCACTAGATACATATAATAAATATGATGCTATTAATATAGATGCTGTAAATCAAGTAAATAGTATTTTAGGTATTGCGCATTTTAATGATATACCACAAACAACACAAAACCCAACAACAACAACAACAAAACAAACAACAACAACAACAACACAAAACCCACAAAGCACCGTTGCAAATAGTACTACTCAATTAACAGTAAGAGCTAATATGCCACAACACATTGATAATGATATTAACAGTCGTTTTGCACCACAAGTCATAATCGGTGGTAATCAATCAAATGATACGGATGAAGAATATAACAATTGGAATAATGCTACTAATTCTTTTATGAAAGATAATATGACATTTAATAATACATTTAATCCTACACATAATTTATGGGGTACAGATACACAATATGGGAATAGTGGGAATAGCGGGAATAGTGGGAATAGCGGGAATAGCGGGAATAGTGGGAATAGCGGGAATAGTGGGAATAGCGGGAATAGCGGGAATAGTGGGAATAGTGGGAATAGTGGGAATAGTGGGAATAGTGGGAATAGTGGAAATAGCGGGAATAGTGGAAATAGCGGGAATAGTGGGAATAGTGGAAATAGCGGGAATCAATGTAATAATAGTGATAATAATTCCTGGACGCAAAATTTAGATGACTATAATAATGGTAAATGGAATAAAAAATTATATGCAAATCCAAATGATTATATAGATTATGTAGATAATACAAAACCAAATGCAAATAAAAATATACATAATAATAGTACTAGCACAGGGGGTAAAAATACCAATACTAATACTAATACTAATACTAATACTAATACTAATACTAATACTAATAATAAAAAGTGTGGACAATATAATAATATAGCATCTGATTCAAGTGGTAATTTAGTTGTTAGTAATTATACTGATGCTAAAAAATGGTTTCCTGGATATACATATGTTCCTCCAATATATTGGGATGTGCCTCAAAAACATATTAGTATATGCCAACCAAATAATAGTAATAAACAATCAAAATTACTCGGCATTGTTGATAGGGGATTACCTTTAAATGTATTAGAATTAAATAATGATGGAACAGTTGCAACTACAGAAGATACTGTTGCATTAACGAATGTTGGTAGTTTAATACCGCAATTTAACTATCAAGAACAACCATTTTCAAAACCATATATCTAAACCATATATCTAAACCATATAGTATATTTCATAAATAATATATAATATAATGTTATTATATTATAAGTAGTAATTATATTATAAATAGTTAAATTGATAAGTAGATAAATCGATAAATCGATAAATCGATAAGTAGATAAATCGATAAGTAGATAAATCGATAAGTAGATAAATCGATAAGTATATAATTAATATGAATAATTTATATAAAAGTAGCAATAGATTATTAAATACTAATAATATTGTCTCTGGGGATACTAATACATTAGTTAATAATGCAATAAAAGATTATGATCCTCTAGAACACGAACAATTAAACTATATACCATTAATACTAGCATTACAACAAAAAACTAATAATATAAATACACAAACACATAGATTCAAAAATATAGATAAAAATGCGCGCACGCATAACATACATAATACTAAATATAATAGACTATTTAATAAAAATAATAAAAATAAGCATACTGCTAGAATACTATATTTAGATGGTATTAAACCAAATACTGCATATACAAATACAAATACACTAAGAGAGCAAACTGATATTGATAACTTAAACACAATAATTAATAGTGATAATACATCTAATTTACAAAATAATAATAATAATAATAATAATAATAATAATACTAATAATAATAATAATAATAATTTAGCAAATAAGTATAAAATTATTACATATATAGGTCAAGGTATAAATGGTAAATTATATATGGCACACGATAAAAAGAATAATAAAGTAGTATGTAAGCAAATTTCAATTAAGGATAAAGATACAGATAAAACCCTAAATAATACACAACAAATTCAATATGAATTACAAATTCTTAAATATTTGGCAAATAATATTACAACACGCACTTATATAAATCCTTGCTTAGATCATAAAATAATAAATAATAATGTATATACTTTTTTTCCAATATTTAATGGATATAGTCTTATACATTTTAAAAAATATTTATCAAAACTACCACCATTGACATATTATAACTTAATATTTTATTTAATTAAATTAATACTGCACGGAATGGCACAAATACATAAATCAAATATATCTCATCAAAATCTTACTGAAAATAGTATTCTTATTTCAAGCACAAATATGAGCCCACAATCAAGAACATTAAATACTGCGCTATCACCTAATAAATTACATATTAAATTTACTGATTTTGGTTTAGGTTGCGGTAATATTAAAGATAATAATAATACTACTAATAATAATGTAAATACACAAAATACAAGTCATTTAGCATCGTGTGCATCACATAATAATGTTCCTATTATTATTAATAATAATATTAAATCCCAATTAACAGATACATCATATTTACAATTATCACAACAATTTGATATTTTTGCATTAGGCATTATATTTTTAAAACTATTATTATATCATTTTGAAAATATAGATATTGATATTTCAAAAGGTTATAATAATAATATTAAAAATATATTATTTACTATAATTAATAAATATATAAATATCAAAACACGAAACAAAACCTACAACAAACACACTACAAACAGCAACAATACTAATACGCATAAATTTGTTAATGAAACTCTAAATCCCTTTGCAAAATTAAACTCAATAGAAACAGTAAAAAGAAAACAACTTATATATAATATTAAAAATTATTTAAACATATTTTTAAAATATATGTTTTGTAATACAAATGATAGACAACCATTACATTACATATTAGATAAACTCATTATATATGAAAAATATAATAACTAGCATAATAAACTAAACCAACATAACATAACATAACACAACATAACACAACATAACATAACATAACACACAACACATAACACATAACACATAACACAAAACACAAAACACAAAACACAAAACACAAAACACAAAACACATAACACAAAATTAGCACAGCATTTTTGCTAAACATAGTTGTAATGTATTAACATCCCCAGAAGCATTATGGGCATTTGTAATTTCCGTATTATAATAATATTTATATAATTCTGCTAATTTAGGCATTTTATAATTATTAAGTTTTTGTTTTTTATTTGAAGGATAAAATGATTTACTAAATGATAATTTACATATATTTTTACTAATATTACCAGTACATATACACCTATTTAACGCAATTAAATTTAATATGTGTGCGATTGTTTGCTGTGATAATGGCGTATTTAATCGATATAATTCATTAAGTAATATATGTATATCAAAAAATACATTGTGCGCAATAATATAATCAGCATTTATTAAATCATTATATAAACCCCTATTTTCAAATATATCATTAAATGGTTTCCCAGTATATACTGCTTCATCATATGATATACCGTGTATATGTGTTGTTGGTATTTCTGTAAATCCTTCCGGATATCGAATATGATACTGTATATTATTTGCTGTTAATTGTTCTTTAGTAAAATTATTATATGATGACCACGCCATCGATACTATACGCGACTTATCATATTTATCATTCAATGAATATAACCAATATTCACTAGAAGAACCCCATACCGCGTGTGGCACCCTCTCTGGCAACCCTGTTGTTTCAGTATCAAAAATAAACACATTTTTATTATGTAAATTGCTTAATAATTCCATTGTTTTGTGTTTGTGTATTGTATTGTATTGTATTGTTTTGTTTTATATTTTTAAATATAATAATAATTATTTGTAATAATAAAATAAAAAATAGCAAAAATTGCAAAACAAACAAAAAATGATTTTTAAAATTGGTAATAATTATTATTACTCTTATTGTATTCTTCAATATGGCTGAAATTTCTGTTAACCCATTTCCCAACCATATTAAACAACAAAAATGCGTTAAATGTGATGATTTATTGAAAGCATTATGTGCTTTAATGAAAGCACTGAAAGAACAGAAAGCACGAATCATTAAATGCGAATGCAGAGCCTCTGTCCCTCATATGATGAATGAAGTCCGCGTACGCAGCTTAATTCAGTGCACAATTTGTGCAGAAATTAATAGTGCACAATCCGCGTTAAGCGCGTTCCGTTCTGCGGATGGTATGGTCATATCCAACTGCAAATGTAATAAACATTAAGCAATATTAAATTTAATATTGCTTAATTATTAAATAAACTAATAAATTACTTATTTTAATATTAATTTTAAAAACAAAATAAAAATTGATTATAAATTAATTATATATTTTTTTTAATATTAATATTAAAATAAGTATAAGTAAGTTTATTAGTTTATTTATAATTGCTAGTATAAATATAACTACATTTACAATGGAAATATCGCCTCTAGGTTATACTAATATAGACCAACGCATATTACCTAGTGAAATAATGTATGTTGAATATAAAAACAATTTTAAAGATGTTAATCCAGATACGCAATATATTAAAACATTATTACTATTTGAATTAAATAATAAAATACTACAATACATTATTGATAATAATTATTTATCGCTAATTATTGATTACAAATTATATAAAGATACTTTATTAATAAATAATTTACCATCAAATATTAGATATCTTGAATTTGATTATGAATCTGAGTTTACAGAATCATTAAACAATTTACCACCATCATTAATATATTTAAATTTATCTGATGCATATAATCATCCGCTTAATAATTTACCTTTATTATTAGAATATTTAATATGCGGAGCACAATTTAATCAAGTTTTAGACTTTTTGCCACCGTGTCTTAAATATATATATTTATCTGATAATTTTAATTATCCGATTGATGTATTATCAGATAATCTATTATATTTATATATTCATAGTTGTGTGTTTAATCAACCTATTATATATAAATTACCAACATCACTAATTGTATTAAATATACGTATTTATTATCCGTGCGTTCTTACAATGGAATGCATTGAAAATTTAAAAAATTTACGTGAAATATATTTATGTGATACTGTATATTTTGATATAAATAATGTTAAATGGCCAGATACAATCACACTTTTACATTTTGACGGAAGTGATGGTTATAATATACCATTAATAAATTTACCTAAAAACTTAGAAATATTAGAGGTAAAATATCCATTTGATATTTATACAAATATTATTGAATTTGATAATAAAGTTATTTTACCATTATCATTAAAAACATTTACATATTTTGATATGTATCCGAAAACCGATGAAAATATAGAACAATTAAATGAATTATCACAGTTATATCCTGCGATTACTGTTAAACATAAATAATTGATAAGGTTATATTAATTTAGATTTAGTTTAGATTTAGTTTAGATTTAGTTTAGATTTAGTTTAGATTTAGTTTAGATTTAGTTTATAATATATTAAAATAATATTTTTTTATAGTATTATATTAGCAATAGACCTTGTATTGATTGGTGTTGTCATAGGTATCTGATTTTGGTCTTGTATTACTATTATTGATGATTTTTGTATATTTGGGTTAGTGTTTGGGATAGATATAGTGCTAGGGATAGTGCTAGTGCTAGGGATAGGGATAGCGCTAGGGATTGCAATTGGTGAAGATGAATATATAATGCTATTGCTATTGCTAGATGATTTATTTACTACAAAATATATAGGTAAAAAAATTACTAAAAATATAATTATAATAATTATTAACATAATAATTATATTTTTAGTAGTTATAAGAGATTTAATATTAACATTTTTAAATATATTATTAATTTTCATTTTAAGTATATATTAGGCGTATCCAAATATTATATTATCCAGATATTAGGTTTATCCACAAATAAACGAGCGTGTTTATAAAATGATAAACTTAAAAGAGCTTATTTAAAAGCCTAGAACTTATTTGACAGTTATTATATTTAAAGTAGATATTTACTTTCAAATATTA
>Ga0214919_10000827_pt1 | contig 52588 bp, 117 predicted proteins | sample LL1503_MetaG_FD_177994 | JGI IMG/M metagenome (GOLD analysis project Ga0214919, IMG submission 177994) | Freshwater microbial communities from Lake Lanier, Atlanta, Georgia, United States - LL-1503 | ecosystem: Environmental > Aquatic > Freshwater > Lake | place: USA: Georgia | collected...
AAGCACATGGCCCATTAAGCCGTCATCTGAAGAAGTCGAGCAAACCCTGCGTGCCGACATTCCAAAAATAGGTGAGCTCGTTAGAATAATAACTGACAATAGTGTTGGAATTATGATGCACACAGACGTCATTGGAAAGTCAGGCCTGGTCATAGGTGTTGATGACAGCATGGGAGTAATTAGAATTCTTGTTCACATCGGTGATAGACAGCTTCTTCTATTTCCAGACATGCTAGATATTATTCACAATGACCACGAAGATGATGACTATTGACTTACAAATTAATGAATAAGATGCTGTAGGATTTTACGCGCATAGTTATAGCAAGCTGATTCATTTTGGGGTAAATTAGAATGGCAATAGTCTACAGGGGATGGAATGGATCAGGCTTTGTGTACTGGAATGACACAGACACGGAGCCTGGAGGTGTCACAAACATAGCAGTTGTGCGTGCACCACAGCTTTCATCAGTGGGTAGTGTAGCGCCTGATGTGAAAGTGATATTGAGAAGTGATGCCATTGTTTCAGGAAGTGTAGAGGTAACAGGCACATTCTCTGTCACAGACTCTGCACGATTTACGAGCGGTCTCTCAGGATCTCTCACAAAGTTGTCTGACGGCACTTCTTATCTTATTGCTGGATCAAATATCACAATAGCATCATCATCGAACGGTGCAGTGACAATTAGTGCAACAGGCGGCGGCGCCGCGGGCGAGATATTTTGGCAGTCAAGTGTATCAGACTCTATTTTCACCACAGGATCAGTCAGAATAGGTGACTACGGAACAAATAAGAGTCTGAGAGTCAATGGCATGAATTTGACTCCCTATAGCGGAAGTCAAACTATTGCAGGCAGCACCACTTCAGATGTTGTGATTCTAGATCTCTCTGGAACACTCTCAAATAATCAGTACGGCAGCTTCAATATTGATGTTGTGGCCTCGACTGAAGGCATCACCAATATGACCCAATTGGCTATAGGCAAGTGGAAGCTCTCTGTGTCGATGGTAAAGTGTGGTGGAAACTTTGAGATGGTAGGTGTGACTGAATTAGATGGTCAGCGCTTTGCAGGAGGCAGCTCCATCGACAACCCATCACAGTGGTATGTTGATGTCAACAGCTTTGGATCTCTGTATGCCAACACAGGCGGCACTCTCAGCAACACAACTTGGGGTGCAATTGTGTTAAAGCAGACTGTAATAGATGTCAACTCTGGGTCGCTGCTAGGATAATTATTCTTTAGTTTACAAATTTATTTTGCATGCTCCATAACATACTTACTTGAGGGCCTTACACAAATAAATTGTGTGGTCCAGTCTGTATTCCATAACAGGAGAAAGAAATGGCAATTAAAAAGAGGTTTACACACCTCAATCTGACTGGATCTAATCACAGTCAGCTGGACGCTGAGAAGGCCCACATAACAGGCACACTCGGCGTTGGAGGAGTTGCGACATTCAACGCTGGGTTGTCTGGCTCACTGACACGTCTTGTAGACGGCAGCTCTTATCTAGCTGCAGGTCCAAATATAATAATCACGTCTGCTTCAAATGGGCAGGTGACAATTGAATCGACTGGCGCAGGAGCAGCTTCACCAGAATACTGGAGTTCTACAACCGCAGCAGCTATCTTTACAACCGGTTCTGTGCTTATTAGAAGCAATGACGGCAGCGGGACGGATGCGGCATCTGATTATGGAACTGATCTATTCTTCTTCGTATCAGGAACACTGCGAGGCTTTAATCCATCTGGAATTGATGTTGCTGCATTTGGCGGTGATTTGGTTGTCTCTGGTGGTATGAGAATTGGTGACGGCGAGGGCGGTGGTCTATTCGTTTCTGGTGGTATTACCGTAGGAAATCTAGGCATCCCTGGAGCGTCAATCACTGTTGCAACTTCGGATGTAAATACTAACATTGATATCAACAAGAGTGATGACAAATCAATCTCAATATCAAATAATAATTTTTCAACCATTTCAGATGATATCACAATTTCGTCTGGCACAGTTGTTATACGTGAAAATTATCAATATGGTACAGAACGCCCAGTTCTTACGTTAGATGCAAATACCATTGCATATACAGTAAGTGCCGGTGGCGTTGCCGACACATTAGGAATAACATCTGCTGGAGACATTACTCTTGATGCCACAGATAAGATATTCGTATCTGCTTCTAATGGAATGTATGTTGGAGCAGATACTACATTCAATGCTGGACTATCTGGTTCTCTTCAAAGATTAGCAAATGGAACTTCATATCTAGTCGCTGGTCCAAACATAATAATCACATCAGCTTCAAATGGGCAGGTGACAATTGAATCGACTGGCGCAGCAGCAGCAATAAATTACTGGGATTCCGCGTCTTCAGGATCAATATTCACAACTGGATCTGTAGCACTTGTTGGAAATGACTTTGCGACGAAGAACGAGGCTGCGGACTACGGTACTGATGTCTTCTTCTTTGTATCAGGAAACATAGCCGGTGTAGGATATGCAGGAGTTGCAGCCTTCGGCGGTGATGTTGTTATGTCTGGTAATCTCAACGTTGCAGGAACAGCGACAGTTGCTGATCTTCTCGCTATTACACAGAACCTCGAGGTGGGAGGAACACTCGCAGTAACAGGAAGCTCGGAATTTCTTGGTGGACTTTCTGGTTCTCTCACACATCTAACAGACGGTTCATCGTATCTTATCGCAGGCGCTAACGTTACGATCACATCCGCATCCAACGGAGCGATCACAATCGCAGCAACAGACACAGTTGGACCAAACTACTGGACCGAGAATGGACTTAATGCAATTGAGACCACAGGATCTGTAGGCGTAACCAGCAATCTTACTGTGGGTGGATTTGTTACTGCATCTCTTGGGTTCTCTGGCTCATTAACGAACTTAATAAACGGTAGTTCTTATCTTGTTGCTGGCACAAATGTCACAGTCACATCCGCTTCAAACGGTCAGGTGACAATCTCAGCAACAGACACAGTAGGACCAAACTACTGGTCCGAGACAGGCCTAAATGAGATTGAGTCAACGGGATCTGTGGGTATTTCCTCCAATCTTACTGTTGGTGGATTTGTCACAGCTTCTCTAGGATTCTCTGGTTCACTCACGCAGCTCGCTGACGGTTCCTCCTACCTCATCGCAGGCGCTAACGTTACGATCACATCTGCATCTAACGGCGCAATTACAATCGTAGCAACAGACACAGTAGGACCAAACTACTGGTCTGAGACGAATCTAAATGTCATACAGACCACAGGCTCTGCTGACATCGTAGGACAGGGCTCTGCTGTAGGCACAATTCGTCAGGGAGGACGTAATAAGCTTCGTGTTGGCGGTCTAGACATGACGCCCATCACAGGTACAGCAAGTACATCAGATCCCGCTTATGTCGGAGGTAATGTATCTGTAGTTGTGAGTGGAAGCATTTTGAGCGCTTCTTTCGGTGTTTGGAATCCAGCAGCAGATGATGACCACGTGCTTCATCACCACATAAGCATTGTCGCAGGCGGTCAGTCAAACACAGACTCATCAAAGAACTATTTTACTGCAAACTACGCAGTGACTTCAAAAATAGCTTACAGCACAGGAGTTCAGACAGTTATTGCAGCAACTGAAATTACTCGTGATGCAATAGGACCATATGCACAAAACTGGGACGTGAATTTCAACGACAACTGTGATGTGACTGTCACAGGAACGCTCGGACCCACTGGTGTCATAGTTCAATGGCATGTTCAGAGAACAAAGGAGATGTCGATCGGATTTGGTTACGGTGTGATAACCTGATCCTAGAACGCTCTTTCTAATTTCAAGGCACGGATTTCTAACGGAATCCGTGCCTTGATACTTATCGATACGTTATTTCTATCTAAGTGTATTAGGGCCAATATTTATAGCAGCGAGTAATACAACATGTCAATAAACGAGAAAAAAGCACTTTATATTGATGGTCCCGGCCCAAACAAAAACAATGTGCTGCCATCGACAGCCAGCTTTACTGGCTATGATCTCAACACACAAAACTTTATTTACTATGATGTGAGCACGGACGCATGGAATCAAGCGTCATCTGCTTCAAATCCACAGAAATATTGGCAATCAGATATTAATAATCAAATTTTTACAACCGGTTCTATAGTTGTTAGTGGAAGCGTTATTCTTGGTGATGCTGCATCTGATGTTGTTTATATCTCTGGAAGTGTGACAGCTTCTAATGGGCTTACGGTTACAGGTTCCATCTACACCCAGATGATCAAGGTAAATGGCAGCTTTGTTGATGGAAATATTACATTACCCGGATATGGTGCCAGTGCATTGAGAGGCTCTGCGTTCCTTGACGATACAGATGCAACTGGAAATAGCTACGGTGTTATTATAAGAAGCCAAGCGGGCGACTTGTCATACGCATCTCTTTCATTCATACAGGACAACACGTACATAGGAAGTCTTGCGGGTCTAAATAACACACCAAGTCCCACAACATACGGATATCGTGGCGGTCTGAATATTAGTACAGCTCAAGGCAAAGTCATAAACTTTAGAATAGCTTATCCGTCTGCATTAAGTGTAGGAAACTTTAATGCGAATGGTCTTGAAGTGACTGGTACTTTGAATGTATCAAACGGTGCTTATATAAATGCGGGTGGAATGAAAGTCGCTGGAAATATAAGTGATGGTGGATATAACGGGCCAGTCATCATTGACGATACCGTAACAAATGGTTCAAGTTATGGTGTTGTTATAAGAAACCAGTCTGCCGCAGATTTTGCGTCTGCAAATCTTACGTTGGTTCAGAACAGCACATATATCGGTGCTGTTAGCGGCTTAAACAATACCCCTCCAGGAACAACTTTTGGTTTATTAGGCGGAACAAACATTGCGGCGCTGAAAGATAAAGTAATAAATTTTAGAGCAGTAGATCTCGGAAATACTGCAAACAGCTATAGTTTTGGTAAGTTCAGCTCAACAGGACTTGACGTAAAAGGAGTTGTCACGGCAAGTTTAGGTTTTTCTGGTTCGTTGACAAGATTGACAGATGGAACATCTTACATTATTGCAGGAAGTGGTATAAGCGTTTCTTCTGCGTCTAATGGTGCAATAACAATCGCAGCAACTGGTGGCGTCAGCGATATCTACTGGCAATCTGACGTTAACAATATAATATATACAACTGGTTCAGTAGAGATAACCGGTTCTGTTACGGCTTCTAATGGACTTCTTGTTAATGGAAACTTAAACGTTAACGGAGATCTCACAAGTAAAGCCAGCAGCTTTTTCGGCGTCAAGGAAAAATTTAATACTAAATCAGGAGCTACTGGAACTGTTGTTCATGATTGCTCTACAGGACATATATTTTATCATAGTGGCAGTACTGCAAATTGGACTTCCAATTTTACAAATTTGAGTATGTCAAATGGTTATGCTACAGCATTAACACTTGTTGTAACACAAAGTGCAATTGCTTATATTCCAAGCGCAGTTCAAATTGAAGGTGTAGCACAAACTTTAAACTGGCAAGGAAACACTATTCCAACTGGAACTGCCAGTAGAAGAGATGTAATATCATTTAGCATTCTCAATGTTTCAAGTTCTTATGTTGTTCTTGGACAATTCGTTTCTTTTTAATAGAGATATATCATGCTTAGTTCATTTAATGCATCATTTCAAGCAGGAAGAATAAAAGTCTATCGGTTTCGATATTATCGTTTTCGTACTACGGCTATACGTTCATCATCTCCAGATAATCTTGTTCAATTGTCTGAACTTGTTTTCCTTTTAGGAGGAACAAGGGTCAACTATACAGGAGCCACGGCAAGCAATCCTGGTGGGTCTAATCCAGCAGGAGAAGAACCATCAAAAGCGATTGACAACAATACCGCAACAAAGTGGTTGGATAGAAATAGGCTTCCTTTGATTGTTGATTTTGCAACCTCAAGACAAACTGATGCCTTTCAATTTTATACCGCAAATGATTCCACAAATAGAGATCCAGTCCAATGGGTTGTGGAAGGCAGTAATGATAATTCTACATGGAAAGCATTACATACTCAATCAACAAATGCAAACATTCCAACAGCACGTTTTACTGCAACTCAAATATTTTACTTTACTTGATTAAACAATGACCTTATTTGCATTAAATTCTATTGATAACCCTACAAACACTTTAAATGGTTTGGTTATTAATAAACATTGTCTAATGTTTCAAATTGAGAGCTTAACTTAATATTCATATAGATTACTGACAATAAAATATGTTACGTGAGATTATACATATTTTGACTTCCAACCGCATATTTAAGAAAATCATATAGCTATGATTTCTCCTGCTTGAAACTGGAGTGCCGATTAAAACTCGGTGCTCCTTTTTCTTTTAAGCTATCAAAAAATATTTTCATCTACCCCCTTGACAAGTTTTTCTCCATGTTTATTTTGGATATATCACAGCGCCAACAAATAACCGGCGCTATAACAAAAGGAGATAAAACTATGTTAACACTATATTCAACTCGTGCCCTTGATCGTCTTCTTAACGATATCTGGTCAGATGCCAGAGAACTATCAACTACAGCATATGCAACACCCATAAGAGTTAAAGACGGCGTAGCTTCTGTATCCTATGAAGTTCCAGGTATTCCAAAAGATAAACTATCCGTCTCTTGGAATAACAACATTCTATCGGTATCCGGTAAGAATGGAGGACGCTCTATCAACTTTAAAGTTTCTATGCCAGATATTGCTACAGCTTCTCTTAAGGCTGAATGTGTAGATGGTATCCTAACAGTTTCAGCAAATCTTAAAAAAGAAGAAGATGGAACCGTTACAGTTTCCGTCTCTTGAATATATATAAATTAGACCATCAAGCAGGAGAAAAGGGGGGAGCGTAAAAACTCCCCCTTTTTTATTCAACTATACTTTGGTCTTGCTCCAGAAGCGCCACCAGATACTTTAACCGCTTTATTCTTGAGATTGGCTCCGGTATTAATAAGCTTTTTTTTCTTCTTATCTTCTACAATAAGCTTATCTTCTTCTCCTGCTGGTTTACCATCATCAACAATACTTCTTGCACGAATATGGGCATGTTCATGTTGAAATACTCTTGCCATATAACCTGTAAGAGTTTCTTTACGTTCTACGAATGAACCATCTTCTTGCAGTTCAAACCATGTAGCATGGATAGTCTTCCAGCGAGCAACTTCAAATGGTAGTCCTGGGACGCTTAAACAGCCCTCTATGCCCGTTTCTTTACCATCCTCCGATACTGCCTTCCATTCTGGATTGAAATAGCCTATAAAGCTTTCTAAGGGCTTGTTATCAGTATCCATTTCACGAATAATGAATAGTTGTTTGAAGATGTTAATTTGAGGAGCAGCAAGACCAACTCCATCATCTCCCAAACAAGCTTTAACCATTTTTTCAAGAAGGGCACGAGCTTCAGAAACGTTTGTTGCTTTACTAACGTTCCAAGCTAAAGATTTAGTTTTAATCTTATTGAAAAGGATTATTTGTGGGGTTTTTGTTTCTGGATTAAGTTCAGAGATACGGATATGCATATATCATTTTCCTGAAAAGAAAGCAGCAGCGGGAACCATTTTAAGTGTTTGGTATATCATGCCGAGGGTATTATCAATTTCGTTTTCAATTTGAAGTAATAGTTGGACTAAATCTTCTTCTGACATACCTGGATTACCAGAAGATTTAATGCGATCTTGAACGATCTTCATTAGTTCTTCTTTCCATCCATAATCTTTGCCCATACCAACTTTAGCTTCTCTTAAGTTGATAGCTTGGTATGGTGTGAACATTAATTCACGTTCTACATCATTAAAGGTAAGAACGATATCAGCCATTTCATCTGGAGACATTTCTCTTTTAAGTTCATCATTGACTACGTTGATAGCTTGTTCTAATATTTCAACAAATTGATGTTGAGAGCTGACACCATCTGGAGCCATCTCATGCATTTTTTTAACGATGCGATCATATATTTCCGGTCGTTTAAAATATAACTTTTCAACTGGAACTGGATCTGGTCCAACGTTTGGAACCGACAAAACAACTTCTTGCTGTAGTTGTTCCATTAAACGGTTATGAAGAAGCCAACCACGTAATCTTTCTGCTTCGGATAAATTAGCCATAACATTAAGTATTCTGACGCAGTTTATTTAACATTCTCGCTTTTAAATCGTCGATATAAGTTTCTGCATGAGCATATGGTTCAACCCACTTTTCATCAATCCAATAGGTTTTGGCAATATCATTAGTTATTGACAATGATTTCAATATAGTTCTTCTACCAGCAACAACATTTCCGATTTTAGCAATAAACGTTTTGCTATCGACAATAAGAAAGTGTTTAATCTTGGTAGCTTCTGGTTTCCATATATCGGTCAATGTAGTTGGAAGAACAACATATGGAACATGATAATGTATAGGGTCTGGGCAATTTATATCTCCATATTTCTCTTTATACTTCATATACATCCAAGAAGGGATACATGTATTCCCAGTAATCTTCTTGGTATTTTCCCACGTCATAAGCGAGTATGAGACTTCGCCTTGTTCCTGTTCTGTGAGGGCATAGGTAAAGAGCACCTTATCACGATGCTCGGACTTGTATTGACATAGTTTGCCGACTATAGGATGATTTGCCATATCTTTATTATACCATTTCTATATTTAAAGATAAATGGAGAACAAAATGCTATTACCACCAAAGATGGAAAAGTTTTTAAACGAAGTAACTTATAAAGTAAATCCGAACTTTAAAATAAAGAATAAAGGAAATAAAACTGGCTGGTATGCCTTCTTAAGCTTTTTTGGAAAACTCTTTAATCCAGAAATAGATACCAGATATATTACAGTTATTAATGGTGAATGCTGGTATCCTGCATCTTACTTTGATGCGGAAGGGAATTTCACACATGATGCTAATATGTCAATTGAGATATTAGCTCACGAAACCCTCCATGAGTATGATAGAAAGAAATGGGGAAATTTCATATATACAATGATGTATTCCTCACCACAGATTTTTGCTTTATTAGCTTTAGGAGCCATAGGAGCAATCTGGAACTCATGGTGGTTATTATGTTTATTGTCCCTTTTGTTTCTTGCTCCAATACCTTCACCTGGCAGAGCATTAATCGAAACAAGAGGGTATCGTGTTAATGTGATGCTGGAACGTATGAAATCATATGGAGATCCACAAGCTTATGCTGAATGGGTAGCAGATAAACAATTCTGTGGTCCAGCATATTTCTTCATGTTCCCATTCCGCAACTATATCATTAACAAACTATTAGAAACAGAATATGAGAACTATTATATCTATGGAGCAATTAAGGATTGGTTTAAGCTCAACCCTTGAGAACTTCAGGTTTAGAAGTTTTACGAAAACCTTTAAGGGCTCGTCTGATGTTTTTTAGATCGAGCTCTACTTTTTTGATTGCAACTTCCAAGTTTTTAAGATCAACTTCTTCAAATACTTGATGCTCGTCAAAAGCTTCAAAAAGCTTTTCCATTGCTGGTTCACCTGCTGCAACTAATTTCATTTCTTTTTGTTCGCTCATATAATCACCTTTTTATGCAGAAAGTATCCGATATTAAATCTTGGATGGATAATTAATGATTATGACTTCAAGCCTTATAAAAAATATTCGCTATAACGTGAATAAACTTAAAGAACAAGCGCCTCCTGCTGCACCAGCGGATCCTAATGCCGCTCCAGTTGCTCCACCACCAGCACCGGCTGCGCCTCCCGCAGCAGACCCTAATGCAGCTCTTGCTGCGCCTGTAGAAGCACCTCCTGCTGCACCGGCAGACCCTAACGCTGCGGCAATGCCTCCGCCCGTAGAAGGCGCTCCTGCTGACGCTGGTGCTGCTCCTGTTGAACCCGGTGCAGAAGAACCTGCGGCTGATGAAGAAGGCGAAGAAGAACCAGCAGAAGATGAAAATCCAGTTCCAGAAGGTCAACCACCAGTTGATAAAGAAGATCCTATTAAAGCAGTATTTGATTATGGACTTGAAATAGCAAAACAAACAATTGATCCAGAAACAATACTTAAAGCTATCAAATCCAGCATTCAATCAAACTTTAATGGCAATTACGAAGCAGCATGGGCAGTAGTTCAAAGACTAAAAGATACAGAAAATTCAATATTAATTGACGTTGCTAACCGTCTTTCACTATTTATATCTGGAACAATCCAAGAAAATAAAAATAAGGGCACGAAACTTATGAAAGTATCAAAAGAAGAAATCAGACAATTAGTTCGTGAAGCGGTTAAATCTAACGCTCCAGAACAAAAAAAGACAAAAGAAGTTTCTTTAACAAAAGAACAATTTGAACGAGTTATACGTAACACAGTTGTTCGTAAACTTCAAGAAGGCGCTATGTTTGATAAGCGTCGTTCTATGATCAACCAAGAACGTTCAACAATTGAAAATCAACTTGTAAGCACAGATATACGTGAAATGGCGATTGATCTTTTTGAAAAGATTTGTCAAAAGGCTGGATTAGATGCAGATAGCCTCACTCCAGAAGCTATGGCATTCGTTGAAGCCGAACTTGATAGAATGGTAACAAGTGCTCAAGAAATTTCTAACAAACTTATTCAAGTGGCGGCTGTAGTTAAAACCGCTGCTGGTGGCGTAGAAAAATCAGAAGAAGGCAAAGGTTGATCATATGATGTCAAGAGATAAATTAGAATATCAACAACGTCTTCGTTTTATACGTGAAGGCAAAGAAACCGCTAAGACGGCTTCCCCAGAACTTAAACTTGCAAAAGTCAAACAAGAAGATAATCTTTCAAAACCTATGGTAACTCTTGGTGATAAAGAAAACAAAGTTCCAGCTCGTGGTGAAACTCCAAAAGAATATAACGAAGTTCCAAAAACTCGTGAAACTTCTCGTGTTGAAGAACCAGTAGAAGCTGGAGATAAAGGCGATAACATTCTTGATGTAGACCTTTCTGATCTTCCATATTCAAAAATCGCTGAAGGTTCAGAACCACAAGAACGTGCGGATACATCTAAAGAACGCCATAAAAAGTCTTTAAAAGCCAAAAGAGACGTTACAGATATTCGTAGCCATGCTCAAAAGCAAAATGAAAACAAAACAACACTTTCTGATGTTTTAAGAGAATGTGGTTGTGAAATGGAAAGCCCATTTGATGCACCAGAAGATGAACCACAAGGCTATATGCTTGTTCAAAACCTTGAGAAGCTTGCTAAGAAGGCTGGAGAACTTACCGGCGTAGCCAAGTATACCGACGATGCTGAACCATGGGTAGAAAGCAAAGTTAATTCAGCGGCTGAACATATTGATGCTGTATACGATTACATCAAATATGGTCGCAATAAAAAAGCAGATATGCATGGTGAACATATGCATGGCGAAGAAGATATGATGTATGAGGGAAATATGAGAGTTAAAGAAGGCGACCTTAAGAAAATGATCCGTGAAGCTGTTAAAGCAAAGCTTCAAGAACTATCATCCTTTAACAAGGAAGAACTTCCAGCTTCTGGTGATATGCCGGCTCTTATGGAAAAATATGATGATCTTCTTCTTGATTTCTCTAAGAAGGCACTCGAGCTTCATGCTGAGATAGTAGAAGAAATGAAAGTAGATATGCTTGGTGGTATTGCTGCGCCACAAATGTCTCCACGTATTGGTGAACGTAATCGTATGTTAACCGTTCGTGCTGGAATGCTTCGTAAGTTAGCAGCTAATTGCACCGCTGCTATTGAAGCGGTTCGTAGAGAAGGTTGATTATGAAAATAACAAAAACTCAACTTAAACAATTTATAAAAGAAGAAGTTTCACGCCAAATAGATGAAGCTTCTTTTATGCAAAAAGTAGGCAGCTATATTACCGGCAAACCAACTGATGATGATATGTTGGAAAAAGCTGCAAATGAGATAATATATGAGATCGACCGGCATCCACCAATACTTAATTCTATCTATAATGATGTTTTTATGACACATAGAGTAAATCCAAAAGCTATGAAAATGGCTCTTGAAGATAAAGTAATGAAGATGCCATTAACTCTTGGAATTGCCAGAAAACATGGTATCGAAATAAAAGATCTAAGAAAAACTGTACGTTTAATATTAGACGACCTTCTTGAATTATTACGTTCTGTACACGAAGCAAGAATGGGTCATAGTTTATCCATCGGTTGATTAGCCTACCATAGCTAAAAATTCATACTCTCTTATAATAGTGACCCCCAGTTCTTGGGCTTTGACCATTTTGGTTGAAGCCCTTGTTTCGTTTGTCACTAAATAATTTAAGCTCTTAGATATTGTGGATTTATATTTTCCACCATTCATTTCTATTATCTTTTGACATACAACTCTTGGTGCTGTTAAATCACCTGTAATGCAAAAAGATTTGCCAATCAGACTATCACTACACTTCACATATAAGAAATGATGTGCATCTAAATTGCTAAAGTATAACGGTCCATATTCTTCGGTTAAAATCTTTATTGGCCAACGAGAATATGTTTCTGGATCTTTTTCTATAACAAGAAACATATCTCCAGTTTTAATATAAAACATATGGGACATATGGGAGGTATTTTTATCTAATATTTGTTTTGCATATGCAGTAAAGTTAGATGTAGCTACTGCGTATGCTCCTGTTTCAATCTGTCCAACTGCTCGTCTAACATTCATTCTATCATCTTAAAGAAATCAACTTCATTTATCAACTGAACCTTATGTTCTTTAGCACGTTTGATTTTAGAGCTATCGCCTGAGTTTGAGTTGATTAGGTGTGTAGTTTTTCTACCAACACCATTTTTATATGTGCCGCCATTAATTGCAATTATACTTTCATATACCGCCCTGGGATATATGGTAGTTCCTGTAATGGCTATGTTCTTGCCTTTTAGCTTGTCAGTTACGGAACAATAGAGCCAGTCATTAATATCATCCGTGGATATGGTTATGATGCTTTCATCATTAAGGACATTAACTAATGGTTTATTGAAAGCAAATACTTCAACAACCATACAGGCTTGATATGGATTTTCATGTTCTCTGCGGAAATACTCTTCTTGTCCGGTAGTAAGTATGGCAAACTTACCGGCAACAGGTGTTTTGATATGTTCTGGAACGTATTGCTTCCAGAACTCTTTCCAACTTTCTTTGCGATATTTTAGTAACTGCCAACTTTTCATTTGAAATCCAATCGTTGTCATTTTCCTGTAACCTTATTATGTTCGTTATCAGCAAACATTCTTAAGTTATTAATAACGTTGTCAACATTAACTGCTAACATTGATTTGTTTTCATTTCTCAGGGTCTTAGATATCTCTGTTAAATGGCTGATTGCCTCAATTAGAGCATCATATTTCTTATACAACTCTGACTTCATTTCCTTTAAAAGATAGTATTTTGGGATCCATACAGTTCCACCGGATGCTTTAACAATGCATACTCTTGTATTGCTTTCATCCAATATCATTACCGCTTCGCCCAATTCTTCTCTGGCAAACTGTAAGCCGATACTTGAACCTCTATCATCTTTATAAGTTGGGATCAAGTTAACTTTACGTAAAGAGAATGTTCTACCCACATGAGATTTCAAATGTGGTTTTAGTCTGCGATTTGATGGCATATGCATATATATGTTACTCAAATATTATGATATTCGTTTGAATGGGTATATGTTTTTGATATACTTTATAAAATACTTACCGGCGCTACTACCATCTTTGGCACTACCAAGCAATGTGCGAACCACTTCAGATGGTATGTCAAAATAGCTATAAACACCAGGAGAGTTTTTAAAGCTAACGGTAAGGGTTTTCATCAAGCTATCATAGCGAGCATCTTTTAGTATTGAACTATCTTCAAAGACGACATATTGTTTCCGAGGAGCTTCTGGTTTTTCTGGAGCTAATAGAGCATCCCAAATATCGTTCTCTTCAGACATAGAACCATCCTAACAGTTTAGCTTACCGGTATAAACAGTTCCCATGGATAGCTGGCGGTGTTACCATACAGTATGATGCCATACATTTGATCTCCAACCAGAACTTTAAGAATGCAATAATCAAAACGATAACGTTTGATTTCTATCAACATGAATAGATCATTAATGATTAATCTTTTTGTTGGCTTCTTCAATAGGAAAGGAGTTAGATCTCCTCGTTCTGCTTCTTCCATAGCAAATTCGATATCTGGAATTGAATAAAGAATTAAGTCAGCACGTGCTTCTTTTACTTGCGGTGCAAGAAAATACAATCTTCCTTTTTCAAAAAATGCTTCTGATTTCTTTTTGTTCATGGTATACCGCAACCAATTAGCTAATGCATATAGTCTTGCGGTATTATCTATTCCTTTTCCAATTAATGTTGCAACTTTATCGGTTGCACGATTAATCGCCCAGTCATATATATGCCGCACCATAATGGTAAATATAATGCAAAAAGCCCTTGGCTTTCGCCAAGGGCTTTTTTATTTTAGAGTTTTAGTAGGTTCAGCTTTCGCTATCTGACATAATCGTGAAGTTTGAAATAACTCCACTATGACGAAGGGACCATACTTCAACCTTCTCACCGGAACCTACACGCTCAAGGTCAAGACGGACCTGACCACCACGACCACGAAGCTGCGTTCCTCGGGTTACAATAAACGTTCCCGTAAGATCCGTGATGGTGCTCTGGATGCTTACCCGACGATCTCCCTCGGCACCTACAAGGCTCTTGAAAGCCTCCTTAAGCTCGGTAGCACGCCCGGCATTAGTCTCATATACAACTGGGAGATCCGCCTCAGAAGAGAAACCATGCATTGAGCCGTTAACGGTCATGTTAAGGATATATGAACTCTCTGGGGTTCCGGTGACGATGGTGTTGCGGGCACCATCCACAAGCTCAAGAAGCTTGGATCCACCCTTGCCCTTGCCCGTGCGAACTTTAACAACCGTCCAATCACGAGATAGATGCGCCTTATCACCAACGAACGTGATACCGACAACCTGACCAGGGGTTAGACCATTAATGACCGACTTAAGTGCTGACTTATCCATTGTTCTACTCTTACTCTTACTATTATTGTTATTGGTTAGGGGGTTAGCGACACTCTTTTTTGCGGTTAGTGTCTTACCGCTTACATTCTTAATCTTATCAGGGTTAAGAACATTTGTAAACTCATTAACATCATTTAGCATCGCAGGGGTAATCGTATTCCGAATAACAAAACCCCCACGAACGATGGGATCAACGTTATCTGCTGCAAATGAAATAGCCGCATTATCAGCAACGCAATCACTATCCATGATCCAATGGGTAGTATTAGCAATACGATAGGAACGACCAGCCAACGTAGTAACGGCTCGTCCAATGCCAATAGAAATGCCAGCCTGGAAATGATTGATTACATTGTCCATTCCAGCACGGTTATCACGTAGCGCACAATCGTTATTTAGAACGATATGACCAATGACAACATCTGCGGGCTTGTTATTCTTCCTCTTGAACATATAACCATTATATACTAATGGTTCCGGTATTTAAACTGTTATTCAGTAATTTGTGATAACCAGTTCTACAGCCTTTTTGCTATTGGAGTTCATAGAATACAATACCGGGATTTCATGAATATTCGCCCATGAAAACAAATCCCTAATATTCGCATTATCGTTATAAGTGATCATCCACTTGTAGGCACAATTCTTGCAATCATCTGCAAACTTTGAATGATCAAAATCCTTATGAGTATTTCCCTTGTTTCCATATAGAGTGCTTGCCTTAATGTCATAAGGCGGATCCATGAAAACAAATACGTCACCATTCTTTGCTGGAGCTTGAAGTAGTGCGTTATAATCCAGGTTTGTAATCTTTGCCGTCTTAAGAATGGGAGAATATAGGGAAAGCTTCTTAATCCCATTATCTGTGAGACGAGTATCAAACGCCGCTTGTGAATAACCACCAGAGAAGGTCAGCCCAGAGAAGCTACAGCGATTGAGAATGTAGAATGCTGCTGCGGTATCCTCTTCATCATGGAACTCCTTATAAAGCCTCCTAAGCGTTCCGTGGAGGTCTTTTCCATCAGGGTGATCTGTGCGGAATGCTTTAATGATAGAAAGGACGTTTTCTGGGAAGTGTGCGATCTGGTACCAGAAGTTATGGACCGGCTCAAACTTATCATTAATCCACCAATGCTTTACATCGGGCTTAACGTTCTGCATATAAAAGAAAACGGAGCCACCACCGAGGAAGGGCTCACGATATTCATCAAAATGTGTAGGAAGCTTATCTCCAAGCTGCTTAACGATACGTTGTTTGCCGCCCGGATAACGTAGAGGAGACTTAAGGTTCATAATCAAAACTCCATTGAAATATCGATAGGTTCGAGTTCATTAATTCGTCGCTGGATCTGTTCATGTAGGATATGAAATGTTAGTTCAATATCCATCATCTTAGTATCCGCAATAACTTGCAATTGCCCATGAACATCAAAATTGCCGATAGTAATATATCCAGGCTGATATATGGCAAAAGCACCTGAGTTTAATTCTTTCCGAACATATATGAGAAGCATTCGGAGTTCGTATTCAAAATCCATCTTTTTCTACTTTTTGATAAACGTCACCTTTATCAATCCATTCGACCGGAATAGCTATCGTCTTATCCTGATAAAGTGCAATATAGTAATTAATGTTTTTCTTTTTTTTACTCTTAATATATAGTTCGTGTTGCCAACGATCAATAACTACGATAGGTTCTCTAAACAAACATAGAATGTTATTGTCATACACCCAACCGCCATTAGGATCGGAAACAACGGTATGAACCGCACTTGCATTTGGAATTTTTTGGGCATGAGAAGAAACATATAGCCCACCAATTGGGTCATTCATTCTTCTTCTTAGCCTCACTAACAAGAAAATTCAGATATTGTTCTCCAACATGATCATCATGCTCCGGATATGGATTATAATCTCCGCTAACAAAATATTCTCCGTTCCCGGTTAGACGACTAAAAAGCTCAGGTTCATGCGCTGGATTAATTGAAGAAGCCGCTTCAACCATAATACAACGCAAGTTTCTAATCTCTGTATTCAATGTTTCGTTGGATTGACGAAGTTCATCAATATCACGATATAAATCTTCAATATTAACGGAGTAGCGCATTACGACGATCTTCCTTTACTTCCATCTTATCACGCTGACGATAATTTTCAATAAAGCTATACTTGTTGCTATACCAAGTAAGTTCGCCAGTTCCTTCAAAACTATGGAACGTAAGCGGTCCTTCGTCGGTATCAAACCAGCCGCTATCGCTGTTAACGATACGGGTAAGCCCGCCACTACCCATGAAAAGGATCTTGTTGCTGCCACCCACGGTCTGCCCAATCTTCGTAAGCACCTGGGAATGCAACACGTCAAGAGGACGGTTCCAACGACCGATAGACTTCCGCATATTTTCAGCGAAATGCTGCGTATCGCTCTTCTCTCCACCGAGATTAGAGAAACGGTTAAACGTGCCGTTATGCATCATATAAAGGTCAAACCCATCCTTCTCCTTAGTGAAGATAGGGAACGGGTGACAACGATCATCGCTGGTATCTCCTGCGGTGCGCCAACGGAAATGAATTGCATGAGGGATCCCTTCCAACGCCTCATGCAATGTCATAAAATCGTTAAAGCCCATAATAGACTTAATAGTGTGGACGTTACCATCCTGATGCCACATAAAACCAACACCGTGAGGATTATTCACGAATGCCGTATGCAGCGAGCCGATGTTCAGAAGCTTCCCCGTAGGGTTATTGATAATCACACACATAAGAATATAATAGCCTATTAAGGAGATAATTTAAACCAATATTATCTCCTTAATTTTTAAGTATTTTGCAACAATTGAAGATTTCCTCTAAGAACCTTTTTCATGTATGCTGACACGTTCTTTCCAGTAATATATGTCCAATCTATATTGTCGTCGTCAAAACGAGCTGGAACAAGATCAAAACATATATTGTCTTCAAATAAGAAACGAAGCGTATAGATAGAAAAGCTATCCAAGTATTCATTCTTTTCAAAGAAAAAACGTTCAACTCCCAGAAACACAAGAACGCTATCTTCTGGAACGTATACGTCTTCTGCTACCGTAGTTGGATCATATAAAAGATTATTCGATAAATTAATCAAATATGTAGGTGCTAAGACTTTATAAATCTTACCAACGTTATAAGGACATTCAATTGCATCATCGCTTGGTTGTTCGCCCGGTCCATATGTTAAAACCGAAAAACGTATGATGCTATCTTCTATATTATGTAGAAGCGTTAAATTGAATTGATCTGCCGGTGTTAATACTTGGGTCATATAGATCACTTATGTCCCATCTTTTTATGGCTTGCGACGTGTTGATCTACCAAGGCTGGTAAACCGCATTGTCTTAAACCATTTGCTAAATGAGCATCGCAAACATACATACAACGCTCCGTGCTATGAAGTTGCCACATTGGCTCTCCATGGCATATCACACTATTATCAGTTATTAAGGAACATAATTCCTTCGTAATTACATCTTCATTTCCCATAACACATACCCCCATATATAAATAGGGTAGTAGGTGTTAAACTTACAATGTAGGATAAAAGGTAATAACAAGAAAATCAAATAGAAACCGGCTCAATGTCCAATGGAAGAACAATTATCCAACCGGTAATGTCCTCATAGAGAATATTAAGACACATATGATCTTCATAAAATGTGTCGTGATCTCCAGGTTCCCAAAAATCCATTTCAAGAATTAAAAAGATATCCCCCGGCTGAATTATGTTGATAGGACTGGACAACTCATCGTTTGGATTTAAATCCAAAACTGCGTGTCTCCATCCGTTTTCTTTGGTAATCCTATATAGCTTACCCACTTTAAGTGCAATATTCCCTGTAACCATAAACTACACCCCATGTAGTTAAATAGGTTACTTTATCGCACATATTCTATCACTATCGATACGTATCCAACCGATTATCTCTTTATAGAGTATCTTGACCCAAAGAGGTCTAAATTCTCCATGAAATATATAATAGGGACTAATAGGACTGCCCACTTCCAATAACATAAAAGGTTCTTTTTGAATAAGCCTTCCAAGAAGTTGTGGCTTGTTATCTGATAAAGCTTCAGAAGGCGTCCTGGGATATGATAATATGTTGCAAATCGTTACAGGAGCTTCTTCCTCATATGTTGGATGATATACGTAATATAATCCTCCAACCTTAAGAACATCAGTAATCATAGTTCTTAATTATTTTCACTAATCCTTCTTTTTTGGAAGATGGAAACATATCTGTGTCGGTATATACTTTTAGTCTTATCCAGTTTTCACTAACTGAAGCTTCATATACCTCTGATATCAATACGTCGTCAAGATATATCTCATATATGTATTTTCCATAGTAATCGTCTTCACCTGGAAAATGGATATGACAATGATAATAGAATATATTCATGGCTCGTTAAAATGTTCTAATTCGGAAACCGCTAAATAAACAATCCTATCGCCTACCAATGCTTCCCAATCATAATTGTCATAAACATTTAAATTTTCTTTTAATAGCAAAGCTGTATGTATTCCTTTTGGAAGCTCAAGGAATGCATTGCCCACATATTCTTCTCGGATCCAAACCAAATCACCGATCTTCATATTCGCCTATAATCTCTATGAGAGCATTTTCTGGTTCATATCCTATGATATCTCCAAAAAGTATCTTATATCTATTTTGCGAAATATGAATGTTGTTGAGGTTAATGGTGTTTTTATAAAAGTCTTTTTCAACTTCTATGACTAATCCAATATAATCCTTTAAAGGATTTGCACTATAAGTAATGCTATAAAACTTTGGATTAAGCTTTACTAAACTACCAACTTTAATCATGACTTATCTTTCAAAAGATAATAATGGTATTCATAACAATCGGCTCTCAACCAGTCTGGAAGGAAATTGTCATCGTTCTCTTTGAATTCCCTTTTAAGCTTTATAACTCCACATTGCTTGCCGATACGGAACCACCCATCAGGATAGTGTCCCCAGCCCTCTGTGACCGTTATACGCCCCATTAGAGGCGAAGTTCCAACACTCATGCCACCATCATATACAGCATATCCAAAATCAATCCTACCGCCTCCAAAGAGACGGAATGATATCATTACTTTATCTGGGTCTTTATACATAACATCATCCTAAAACAATATCAATAAGCTTTAAATAACTTAAGTTGATCCGGATCTACGCAAATCCAACCCGCTTGATCTTCTATTACTACCTTAACCCAATATTCATCACTTCTTCTACTAATATGCTCTTCCAAAATAATAAATGGAATTTGAAACTTGTGAATATCAATAAAGCTCGATCTTGTTCTTAACTTCGGATTGTGATGATCACAAACGTTATAAGAAACAATACCAACTTCACGTATTAGGGTATATAGTTTTCCAGTTTCAATCATTGAATTCTTCCAAGTTTTCGGCGGCATACATACTGCAACTCACTAATCGATCCTCATACAAAAAACGATACTTTAAAACAGGACTTGATTTTATCGTTGAATTAGCCCATGCAGCATATGGAACCATATCAATAAATAATAATACCTCCATGTGATCATATGTCCGGATCATCATGGTGTTGTCTACCATCAAATCAATATTATATCCCTTTTTAACACGATATAACTTTCCAGGTTTAAATATCGATATTTCTGTAATCATATTGGCGTAAGATAGTCCGTGTGAATATCCCAAACAGTCTCGCCAATAAGCACCCTTGCCCATAGCTTACTTACTGGAGAATTCCAATGCGGGTTCAACTGTAAGACTAAACAAATTTCTTCAGAAGATATATCCCCTTGTTTATTTGTTTCTACATTAAATCCAAATGGTTCTGATTTCCAATTCTTCGAAACAGATACCTTGCATAAACTACCAACCCTGATGTTGTCGCTCATGCAGTTAAATATAACTACTCTATTCTAATTGGTAGCCTTCCACTTATGAAGTAATTTCTTCCCATTGGTCTTCCCATTGAGAGACATAGCCAATGTAATCATTAATCAATACCTTCATATGCCACATATAAACCAATGCCGGTTCATGCATTCCCTTTTTCATTGTTCGCTTGTGGCGTTGAGTATATAACAACTCTAAAACAAACATTATATCGTCTTCCTTGACATTGGAAGGATTATCAATTTGTTCTCCCATTTTATAGAATAATCGATTTCTTAAGCCGTTATCATTTGGAAATGAGATATCTTTTGTTTGCTTATATAATTTACCTGGGATGAAGTGGGTCATACGGTTAAGTATAATAGAAAAATGCCCGGTTATTTCTAACCGGGCATTTAAGCTATATTTTTTTTAGTTCAGATCACTCGTGAATAAGGCGGCTCTTGACCTGACCCGAAATGTTGCGTCGGAAGGCAGTAAGAACGTTACCAGTCCAGAAAGCCTCGTTGATGAAAGCGTCGGCTCGACGGTCGCCAAGACGATACTCGTAAACACGACCCGTTGAACGCATCTTAACATGAAGCGTTGATAGTCCGGTATTATCCTCGCAGCCTCGTAGGCTTACTGACTTGATCGTGCTGCTCTCTGGGAACTGACGGTATACATATGACATAGCTATTTTTCTCTTTCGTTTGTTGTTTTATTATTCAGGCTCCGCTTTCCTTTGCTTCACCCTACTCACTTAATATAGCAGCATCCGTGCCAGCTATAAACTCTTTAGTTAACTTTGTTCAACGCTCATTAAACTTCATATAAACCTTGGTCTTTCCGATAAGGTTCATATAATTCTCTGCTCCCTCCACGGTAAGGAAGTAAGCGATTGCATTGTGAGTGACACGGCTATAAATGACGAACATAATCCCATAATACAATAGTAAAGCAATAATATCAAGTAATAAAAAAAGAAAAGCCGGATGGGTTAGATCCGGCTTCTCAAAGCGAAAGATTGCTTTTGGGGGGTGGGGTTATGTTATTTTCAATCTTTCTTTGCTTTCATAGCATTAAGAGCGAATATAATTCTTCTTAATAGCTTACGATCTTCGGCTGATAGTTTTTTATCGCCTTCGCCTTTCTTTTGAAGAGCGGCTTTCTTAGTCTCGAGTTCAGCCTTTGAAACTTTCTCGCCTTCTTTCTTTCCGAGGTCACGATTGAGGGCGCCTTTTGTTCCCTTTTTTTCAGTCTTCTCCTCGGACTTTACTTCTGCCTTTTCTTGAAGGTGTTTGCGAACTGTCTGTCTTACAATTCTGCGGATAGCTTCTGCCATTGGAGCTGCTGGTACAGCGGCTGCTGGAGCTGCTGGAGCTGGCTTTGTTGCTGGTGCGGCTGTTGGAGCGACTGGTGCTGGAGCTGCGGCTGGAGGCGCTGGAGGCGCTGGAGCTTGCTCAAACATATCTTCTTCAAGTTGTTCCATTACAGTTTCACGGATCATGCGACGTAATGATTCGAGATTTAATTTACCTTTTGGACGATAGCTTTCATTCCAACCGGTATCTCTAGAGCCATAATATGCGTCACGCTCGTCATCTCTTCTTAAACGTTCTTCACGTTCCGATGGAGACTCTGGACGATAACTACGTTCTGGACTTGTATCATCTGTGGAATCGCCGTGACGATTGCCGCCGCTACCACCAGTTGAATATGAGCTGCCAAAATCTTCATCCATGCCATCTGAGCCACCGCTATCACCGTCTTCTTGTTCTTGCAAGTTTTTTGCAACGGCTTCACGGATTAATTTTCTTAGTTGTTCTAATGTTACTTTCATGGGTATACCTTTTCCTTTATATATATAGTTCAAGCTTCTTTTTTGGCTTCTCTTTTTTTACCAGCAGTAGCCATTTTTTCATTTTTTCTCTGCGAGTACTTCAAGAATAATAGAACGAATTGCTTCTTCAAGACTTTCCTTCATGTTGTCAATATATGTTTCTTCAAGAGAAGGAAATCTCGGACGATTGCCACTTTTTCTCATGCTCATTTGTTTTGGTAGACGTTGGTCTTCTTCTTCTTCAGCAGATGGTTGAAGTTCTCGGATTTCTGTTTCCTTTTCATAATCTTCATCAGCTATTTTACTACGATAATCATACCAATCATGATCTTCTATAGAAACATCGATATCGTTTTGAAGATCCTTAACCATCATCTCGAGGTCTTCTACAGATAACTCTTCTGGTCTAACCCAACGTGGACGAATACCGTTAATCTCTTTATACATATCGCTGTATAGAGAATAGAGATCTTCTTTTCTATCATCAGATTGATCTTCGCCTGGGGCATATCCCATTGGAATATCTAAATCGGCATCTACATTGGCGTGAGGAACTTCATCTGGAGCGGTTTCATCAATCCACTCTTCTACGCCTTCTTTAAGAAGTCCAGCAAGCTTAAGCATTCTTTTTTTTTCAAGTGTTGTCATGGGTATATATCTCAAATATCTGATAAATATGTTGTTCAATCGCCTGGGGAGTAGTTTACATCAAAAAAGTTACTTCCAGCATTATGAAAATCATAGAAAGATAGTGGTTGTCCGTATACCGACTTAACTTTGTCTTTAAACAATTTATAGTTGTTATCCATTGCAGATATGTTTATTGGATTTGCTATTTGAAATCTCCAGGCTTGTGGAACGTTAGCCAATAATTTTTTCATTTCTTCTATAACGTCAGCAAGACGTTCATGATCTATTTCTATTTCTGGTTCTTCGTCTCCATCCTCAATAGGTTCAAAAGAAGGGTTTACTTCCTCTTTGGATTGATTAATCAAACTTTGTGCTCGTTTTAGCTTGGCATTAACGGCTTCATTGGAACTTGTTGGCAGATTGCAATCACCGGTTATTATTTCTTCCATTAGTTCTTTATGAACATCTGGGCGATTATTGAGATAATATGTCCAAACTTTATCAGCATCGGAGGAATTACTACTACGATCAGCAATAAGATATGCTGGATGAATAACCGACATTGTTATATCATATGTAAGTGGACCCCAGCCTTTATTTGCGGCGCTCTTATCTACTTGATATGTTTCTGGTCCGCTTGTGCAATCATCGGAGGGACTGTATTGGATATAACCACGAATACAATCAAATAGCGCACGATTAATACTTTTTGAAACGTTTGGATTTGCTTTGAGCTCAATAGTATCTCTAACCCTATTCAACAGTTTGTCAAAACTTTGTTTTTCTTTGTTTAGTTCATAACGTTCTTTAGTTTTGCCACGGAGAGTTTTAGCTCGGGCGCTATAAAGTTGCCAGTATTGATTTTGAATATTTCCAGCAATGTTATTTGCAGTAGCAGCATATTTGGGTTCATTTGTCTTCTGAAATTTATCCAAATAAAATAAAAACAGATTTAGTTCATCCTCCCATGAGCCAGCCTTATAGTTTGGAAGATACTGAGGAAAGAGGGAAGTATATTTTTCTATTTCCTGTTTGAATTCATTAGCATTATTGGTTAGTGCATTTTCTCCATGCATACTTTCCATTGTATCAAAGAAGGCTTTTGGTTCAAATATGATTATATTTTCATCATCTTTGTATATAGCAAAACCGGCAGCTTGAGCATCACCAATAGATTTAGCCACTTCATCTAAACTTTCTTTGAGAAGGTATTGCAATAAGTTTGGTAAGGACATAAGCGTTTTCATTCCTATAAATAGAAAAGAGCAGGAATATAATCCCTGCTCCCTCATTATATAGCTATTTTTTCAATAGCCTCGGTTTTTTCTGACTTCTTCATCTTTAACAAAGCAGGTTGGGCATCTGCACACAAGCCAATATCCAAGTTTTTGAACTTTTCCTGGTGCTCCACAATCTTCACAAGTTATGACTGATTTACTCTCTGCTTCTTTAATTAAAATATATATATAATCATCGTCGCCCTGATCAAGATAGAAGCGTAGGCCACCAAACTTTTCTTTTACTTGACCGGCTACAACTTGCTCTACACTATCAAAATCATCTATATAAGATTGTAGTTTATAGCATAGACTGTCTATCAGTTCAAACCATCCATTCATGCATTCAAAATAGAAGTCTTCTGGAAAGATTTTTGGATATTTCTTTATAAGTTCTACGGCTTTATCGTCTGTCATGATAGTTCTCTGATTATATTTTTATCTAACATATCAACAAATTCAGTTCCGGTGAACGTATGCATTTTATCGCCGGATATCACCATTAGGCAATAGTCATCATTTGAGTTGCCGCTATATTCGCTTACATAATACCAGCGATTGCAAACTTGATTTATTCCGGAGATAAAGATCTTATCATGTCGTTTAAACGTATGCACAAATCTTTGTATAGCTTTACGAAAATCTTCATCATTAAAGCCAGATGAAAAGTCAGCATTAAGGTCTTCTTGTTTAGCGGTTTTCACATAGCTCCATAGGAATTCATATGTTTTTCCTATGGCGAATTGATAATCTTTACTGATATCAGCTATTGAATTCAGAGTAATATTTGGCAATGGTGTTTTTTTATTATCAATGTCTGATGTTTGCAATGGGACATATGGAGCGTATACATATCCCGAGCTGGACATTGGAGATATGATATTTTGGGCTACATTTGCAATTGCGGTTTTGACATATGATATTGTATAAGAACCGGACATAGTAGTGATTGGTTTACTATAAATTGACATATTAATGTCCTTATTGTTAATGAACGACTAATGTTCCAACTTCTATTATCCTTGGCGATGGATCATATTGTATTCTTGTTCTTTCCGAGAAGAGTTCTTCTGTTTCTATATTTCTATGAGTGATCCATTGATCGAACAGCAGGAAGTTGGTTCCTTTTTCTGCTATATGTCTATAGGATACTGGTTGTTCTGGAAGTTCTCTTATTTCGGTTAAATTTCTTCTTCTTTCTATAATAATTCTTTCAACGTTAACGTCCCAAACTTTATGATCTCCGAGGAATTCTATTGCCGCCACTCCTGTTTCTCTTTCCCATGCATGTATTCTTACGGGGAAATCGTATGGGTTTCTGATTAGGAGATCAAGGTCAGGCCAGCTTACGGTAGCATCCAAGCCAGGTTCTATGTAAGTCATATATCTGGAATGGTGTTGAGCGTTAATGATTTCCATTCCGGAATAGATAGCGGCGGCGTGTAGAGTGCTTGACACTTGGCATATACCACCACCATAGTCTATAAAGATTTCTCCATGGAGAATGGTTTTGGCTTGTCTCCATCCTCTTGACCCTGTTCTCTGTCCCAGTAGACGATTATAGGAGAGGGATTGCTCTGGACGGAGAACGGTTCCATCTAACTTATGAATAGCTTTACGGACGTTATAGGCACGATTACGAGTAACATCATCGCCTCTATAATGAAAGCGGGTTTCATATATACCAAGCTGTGTTGTTCCTACGGCGATATCTTGAGCTATGACGGCTGTAGATAGGAGTAAGCTATTAAGAACTAATGCTATAAGAATACGGTTATTCATATTGATATGATATCATTTGAGATTGATTAGATAAACGAAAAAAGCTACCAAACTTTCGTCTGGTAGCCTCACAGGTATTAATTATAATACTTTTTTGTTCAGCGAGCAGCAGGAGCAGCGACGGCAGGTGCGGTAGCTGATGTAGGTGCAACGGTTACTACTGGAGCCGTTACGGTAACAGTTACCTCGGAAGCCGTTGCGGAGGTTGCAGCGGTATCGGTGGTAAGAGCAGCGGGAACGGTGGCAGCAGCGCCAGCATCAGCAACTACAGCGGTTGCAGCCGTGGTCGTGGCGGCAGTATCAAGGGTCGTAGCTTCCGTCTCTGCAACAGTCGTATCGCCAGCAGATGAAGAGTTGGCTACAAGTAGACCTACAAGAAGAGCGGCGGCTACAGCAAGACCAACAAGAACATTACGATTAAGTGTCATTTTATTTACTTCCTTTTCTTTCTTTATTCTACGGGGTTATTCCCGTGTTCAGTTGTTTCTATCTTACAATATACTACTTTAAGTTTCTACTATTTATTTAACAAGTTAAGCAGGTAGGAACATCAACAATAGGAAGCTGGGAGGCAGTTTTGTTACTCCGGCATTTCTTACAGGTGCCACCTTCTTCGGAACATATTTTATTGCAGCGTTCGCATTTTGGTCCTGTTGGATATATCATACTTTCAGCTCTAAAGTCCCATTCTTTACCTTGAATGATAGTTGGAGTTTTTTTATTTAATACAAGTGCTAAATGTTCTTTAATGACTTGAACTTGTTGTTCATTAAGAGTTGTTGCACCGCTTAACTCAAGAAAACCGTTTAGCCAAAATACGAAATCACGTTCTTGCATATAATCAATCTCCTATAGGTTTTAGAATATTGTAAGGTAGTTCTAAGAAAGTGTCTGCAACGAGGAAGACGCCTACGTGTGGTCTTCCGTCTGTGCCCACATACATAGCTGGAGTGTCTGGAGTAAGTTCGGATTTAATCAACATACTATATGGAGAGATAAGAAACCTATTGTTATCCTTTTGTTTAGGCACCCAAATGCCATGAGGATTTTTACACATATGAATAGCCTCCCAGGAAGCTTTGGTGATATATAATGCTCCTGGTTTCATGATATTTTATTAAGCCATTCAGATGTTTCATCGATCATTTGATTATATGAGTTAGCGCAGAATAGGGCGGGCTGCATACTTTGAGTGTCATACGGGGTATTGATAATATCTGTAATATTGAATGGACGGTGAGGAACGTCAGTAATGCTGGTAAGTTCACCGATAGAGGAGAGAAGTCCTGCACCATAGGCTTTGATTGAGTTATTTTCTTTTATAAGCCCGAACTCTATTGTATACCAGTAAAGTCTTTCAATGCTGATCATTTGTTCATCAGAGGCATTGATAGCGGCTTTGCCAAATAGATCATTGAAATCGCAGTATTCTTTTGAAAAGAAAGGGATAGCATGACCTATAAGTTCATGAACAACGTCAGGTTCTGGTGTATAGTGAGGAACGCTATAGTGGCGGATATATTGAGCGCAGAGCATTCTACGTTGAGCGAGAGCAGCCATAAAGGTGCGAGCATCAATAAGACCTTCAACTGGGGTTAGTTGATAGCCTGTGATGTTGTTTAGCCGCCGATTTATCTCTGATAGTTGAGGTATATGATTTAGTGATAGATTTGCCGTATCCAAACAGGATAGATAGGAGGAATGGGCGTTAAGAAGATGGATGGGATGAATAGCAATACGAATATCGTTCCAAAGTTGATGTTCTTGTTGGGTGTATGGAACATCTGGAACGACATTAGGGAATGAGTATTGTTGGGCTATATGTGCGATAGTATTACGTCTTGTGATATAATCTTTATCAGCGAAACCTGGATGATTTTTATCGAGGATTGTCATCACAAAATCTCTTCTATATCTGTTTCTCTGATAAGCCAGGTTTTATCTCCCAATAGAACTTTGATATTATAATCATTGCGACTGTCGCCATAGGCATAATCTATACCCAGGATCATGCCGTATTGGATATCTTCGGATAGATTAATCCACTTACCATTTTTAAAAAGTTTGAAGAGTTTTCCGGTTTCAAAGTTCATAGTTTTTTTACATATACATAATGCAGATTAATCTGGTAGAGTTTATCTTCTATGAGGAAGACGGCTTCTTTTAGGTTATCGCATTTTGTAAGCAGCATAGGTGTATTAGTTTGGATATGATTATGTAGCTGGCTTCCTATAGGAGTTAATCTTATTCCGACAGCGTCGGCCGCAGCACGAAGCGTATAGAGTTTACCTATTTCAAAATCGGGAGATTTCATTTACAATCCATGCAAAAATAATATGTTTTGAACATTTTTCCTGTTTCTTGACTATCAATGCATTCAGGTATCATATTATGTTTTGGTAGTTTTATTCCGCATTCAATGCATTCGCCAAGTTGGTCATTATGCCATTTTTGTTGAGCCGCCTCGGTTCCTCCATATTTAGCCGCCATGCCTTCTGCAAGGCTTTTAAAGCCATCTTCTTGAAGGATAAGGGCAAGCTCCTGTTGTAAGCTTTGGGTGTCTCCAAGGACGGTTTTAAGCTTTCTGGAGATGATCATATCTCCTACTTGTAGAGAGATGATATAGCGAGGTGCGCTCATGCTACACCATCGATGGGTTCAAAGATATCCATGATAGTTTGATAGAGGATAGAGGCTGACCAATCGCTATCCATTTCTTGATTTAGTTTAGATTGTTGGACGACGCATTGATATTTGCCGCCACGATATTCTGCATGGTCAATGGCGGCTTTCTTTGCTGCTTCAAGGTTATCCCAACAACCAAGGACATAACTGTGATTATGGTTATCTCCCCAACGCCAAGCTTCTACGATATAAATAATCATTTTACTATTTCCCAACCTACATTTCTAATGTATTGCCAATACGTTTTGTCTCCGATTAATATGTGAAACAAAACAGGATTTTCCTGATCATCATCAATATCAATAACTAAAGCAAACTTATCCCCTTCTGTTCGTGGGTCATATATCTTTAGTAGAGTTCCAATCTGGATTTGATCTGGTTCTATCATAAATCTTCCAGAGCTTTAGCATCTATGAAATAAAGTTTATCTTCTATTAGCCCTATAACGTGCATTTCCAATGCATTAACAACAAGAACAGGCGATCCTTCTGGGATCGCTTTAAGCTTGAAGCTGCTTAAGGGGATTTGAGAGACGAGAACACCACCATGGGTTACCTTATCATCTGGTAGATCGCTGTTAAAAGCATCATCTACTATTTTGCAGAGTTGTCCTGATTTAAAGTTATTCATGAATAATCTGACACCAATATGGTATGCCCTCCACATTATTATAGCAGTTGACAATATGAAATAAACTCTGTTCAAAAAGAAATGTTATATATTCTTGTTCAACGTCAACAATGAGGATTGGACTATTAAAGGGAATATCTTTCCATATGATCCGGTTCATTCCGGAAGTATCTTTTAAGAGATATTTGGTTGAACCCCAGAGCTGATTTTTTATTGTTTTAGCTAAATGTCCTGGTTTAAGGATTGTTTTATTATTGAGTATCGTCGTCATATAGCGGCTCTATATCTAATGGATGAACCTCATAAACTTTTTCTTCAATCAAGACTTTGTATCTATTGTATCTATATGCGGTATGGATCGTAGATTTGACAACGATTAGGGCTGTTTTACCAACTAACTCTTTAATCCAGCGAGGTTGATCTGGAGCATTTCTAATCTTTACAAGTTGTCCGATCTTATATTCCATTTGGTTCTACCAATGATATATCTTGTTCCCAGACGGTCAGCTTTCTTTCGCCCCAAAGAGTTTTCCAACCTCTATAGGTTTTATCTCCTCTTCCTGAGATTTCAATATATTCAAGCAATAGACCATATTGCCCTCTGAGTTGTTGAAAATCATAGGCAAGATGCTGGGCGCTAAAATAAACTAAATCACCGACTTTCATGTTTCCACCGGCAAGAAACGGATTTGGGGTTCTGTTGTCATAGCTTCCAAGAATATATCTTCATATAAGAAAGTAAATGTAAAATATGGATTGGCATATGGTCCGGTTCCATCAAAGGCATCCGGCATTTGTTGTTTCTTAACAAACAAAAGGATATCTCCTGCATTCAAATAATGTGCTTTTGATGTAGCAGGATTATTAAAAACATATTTGCTGTTTTTGTCAGATAGACGATATAGTTTGCCGGGGATCATTGTATGATATCGCACCAAAGGGGATTGCCGTATTGATCATCATAATAGGCGATAGAAACAATCTTTTCGGAGCCATTGAATAGAATGTCAACGATTTTGTTTCCTATTGAGGAGACACGGCTCATATTGATTACAATACCAACAGAGCCATAACTTATTGAGTGGGACATTTGATCTTGTTCACAAAAGCAATAGAAGTAGCCGGAACCATCTGGTTCATCATGACTACTTGGAGATTTCTTGGTTCGTATCAGATTTCCTGGTTTTAGTTTTGGGTTCATAGACATTAAATAAAGTTTTTATTTTTTCTACGTTTGGATGATTGTTGTTTTGTTTTTCCCAATAAAAAGCTCTGATATCTTTATTATTGATTTTTGCTAAAAAAGCTCTATGCAATCCATCAATGACTTCATACATATTACCAACTTTTTGCAAGGTCAATGGAGGAAGTTTTGCAAAATCTATTTCTCTCGGATCAGAGGTGTTGGATCTAAAGTATTGCGCTGGACGACCGGCTTCTTTATCTGAAACGTATTGATTAAACTTATCCAGCCGTTCTTGATAATCACTTGGATCTATGATTAACTTATTTGGAGATATTGACTTTGGACCATGCAGTTTATACTGTTTTATTTCCCAAATCATTCTTCTCCATTCAGCAAATGGTTGACCGGCTTCGTCGTTATATTGATAATCAATGACTTCTTTAGCTTCTGGAAACATTTCAATAAGATAATCACGTATTTCTTTAGAGTGTTCTTGGGTTATCACTCTATTGATATTGCCAAAGTTTTTTAAAAAACTATCTTCGTTTTCAAATAAAAAAGCCAATAAGTTATTAACGTTATTAAGTTTCATAATCCTAAATATATCATATAGTAATGATAAGACCGGTCCAAGTAGGTAATGGTAGATTATCTTTAAGGTCGCTAAAGGCTACATTCTCATTGGACATATCGGAGAAAAGGATGAACTTATGTTCTGGATTGTAGGCGCATCTTTTTAGGCGATTAAACTTTGTGTAATCATTTTCAATATTGAGGAACGCCTCAAACTTAGCCGCCATTTCTTCTTTTGATATATACTTGCAATGAACGTGTGCATCCCCATCGCCGCTTTCGCAATGGAGGTGGGTCATAATAAGTTCAAAAGCTTTTGTGTGAGTATCCATTTTTAATCTCCTCAAAGCAGACAAAGAAGTTGTAAGCACCCATGTTGCTTTTAATATCTTCTACAAGATATTCTATCATATCAATAGAGCGATCTATATTAATAACCATTACAGGGGTTTTAGCTGGGAATACTTTAATAGGACCGGTTTCGTAAAAAGGTTTAACAGCCTGGAACATATGTCCCGGCTTTACCTTCTCATAACGGTCTTGCCAGCGCATCTCAGCTACCTTCTTGGAAATAGAAATACATTACTTCTTCTGCATCTGGATTATTTTCATGCCCACGATTGATATGTCTTACAACGTCTTCATTGGAGCAAGCGATGCTGTCTCCTTTTGATGTAATCCCATGTTTTTGAATAAAAGAGAAGTCATGTTCTGGGAATGGTTGTCCCTTTTTATGTTTTGCGCTTTCTAATCTAATAGAAATATTTGGAACGTTGTCATTTTCGTTGTTCATTCTGAAATCCTTTGAAACATAGTAAGGAAGCTTGTAGCATCCATTGTATTGACTTGTTCTCCCAGGAGATAGGATACATTACCGGAAATATTATTTAAATCAATAATCATTACGATTGCGTTTAGAGGAACCAGTTCAACGTTGTCAACTCTGTAATAGATGTTAGTTGATCTAAACAGTTGTCCAGCCCTGATGTGTTTATGATACCAACTCATGCGATAACCTCGTTTATCTCACAATCTCTTAGCAGGACATAACCGATATCTTCTTTATATAAGATTTTGATAACTAATGGATATTCATCTTTATGAGGAGGTTTTCCTGAGAGCAACTTTTGATCAAGCGGTTCAAAATCAAGAACCATGAAGATATCTTCGGGGCTTATAGTTTTTGCGTATGGGTTATGTTTTTTGTAATCACTATGCCACTTGTTTGGGTTATATATTTTAAAATCAACTTTAACTTCTGAAAAAGCTGTTTTATAGAGTTTGCCGACTTGGATCATGAACTACTCAATCACTTGGGTTTATTTCTATAGCCGTTTGTTAGAGCGGTTGCGATTTTGAATAGGAAGAGTTTAGCCGCAGTTCTTCTTTCATAATCTTCATCATCATATGGATCTTCATCAGCTTCTTGAAAGTTCGCATCTACAAGAGCATCAAGAACCATTTGAAGTTTTCTGCCTGGATCGCAACAAGCATCCTTATCATATAAGACGGACTTTACATCATCTTCGTTATAGTCGTGATATGTTTTCATATGTCAGCCGCCATTTTGTTTTAAAGTTTACTTCTTCAATATCTCAGTAAATGTTGTTTCTTGTTCTTCTACTATAACAGAACCGCCATCATATGTTAACTTATAATCGCTGAAATGAAGTTCAACAGTAGAAGGATCAATCCCTTTACTGCTTAAATGTTCATTAATCGCTCCAATAATCAAATCATGTTGATGCGCTGCTTCCTTTGCATTATATAAGTCTTCCAAGATTTGACGATCAAAATCTGCTTGAGCCTCTGCAAGAAGCTGCGACTGTAAAGCTTCAAGTTCTTTTTGACTAATCATGGCTTTTGTTCTTTCTGAAACTCAACCACAAGACGTTCCCAAAGATCGGTTTTCTTTAACTCTTGAACAAACCAATCCAGAGACAACTCCTGTTCACTTGTAATCTCTAAACGAACATAATCATGATTTTCTTTGTCTACCTGGGTTAAGGGCGGATCAAATACAATCTCCTGTGAATATTCTTTATCGCTCATACCTTCTCCTCATATCATGTTCAGATTACCGGATGGGTTGTAAGATTATTTGCGGCTAACATATCAATATATTCTGTGCTGTCAGTAAGATAGCACTTGATTTGAACGTGATTATATCCCCAAACCCATTCACCACCAATCAATCCTCCTGGCTGAATACCATACTTCAATATAGCTTGTAGCATTTGATCTTCACGAATATCAAACAAACTATTATCTGCTGGATTGATTACCTTATATGCTCTGCCGCCTTCCATTCTCATATCAATATCTGTAAGAACCAAACCGGTCATTGGTTTGTTTGGACGGATAATAGGTTGAAGTCCAGTTGAGGATGGAAATGCACACCAAATACCAAAATGCGTATTCCAAGAAACGTCAGCCCATTTTATTGCCGACGCCTGTTGCTTTGCAGAGGTTGGATCAAAGTAAAATGTTTCTTGATATCCTGGCGAAGATGGGTTTACAGGTCGTTGTGCCAGACCAATATCGGTTATAATCTTTTTCTGCTTGCTTCCAGGCTTCATAACGTTTCTATAACCTCAAGCTCGGAGGGTTTAAACCACATTACCTTTTCTCCAATCAAGACTTGGTGAGAATATTCGTTCTTATCTGTTATGGTAATATGTCTAAGATAGCTACGTTCGTAATCAATCTGGATAAGCAAACCATATTTCTCGTCTTTTGAGAGATATATTGGAGCCATACTCCATTTAACTAAATCACCGACTTTCATAGACTTCAATCTCCGACTTACGAAATAGATAAACCTGTTCTCCTATAAGAGCCTTGACACACCAAGCATAATCATCGCTTGACCATAAGGCTTCGGCATCTACAATCTTAACAATAATACCAATATTACCGCCTTCAAAATCTAAGCGAACGTGAGGCTTAACTCGGATTAAATCTCCAACAAAATCTAAGCGAACGTGAGGCTTAACTCGGATTAAATCTCCAACTTTCATAGCGGGTAGTGATAAAAATATTTCATACAATGAAGGTTTTTTGAGCGGTTGATAGTGGCGCAACCATATCGCTGGAAAAGACAACAACTTTATCATTGATTAGGACATAAACATCTGGATAAAGAATATCCATAACAGAATGTCTACGATTAGCCTTACGCACAATCAAACCAACTTCACCTTTTAACCAATGATAATATCTGATACTATCATCGTGATTGGCGCTTAGTTTATCCGCATAAATCCCGGTGCAGGTCATATAACCGTTAGGCTTAACCAACATTCCAGGCTGCAAATGAGAGTGAGAAGGTTTACGGGGAGAGCGCATATCAATCATTTACCGGTTCAAGATAATCTATATGCCAAGAAACAATCTTTTCGTTCCTTAAAACGTAAGCCCAATAGCCACCGGTATACTGCACAATCAATCCAATAGCTTGACGATTGTCATTGAAAGTCGTTCTTACTAACATTCCAACTTTAACATCTTCCAGGCGCATCAATACCTACCGCAATCACCTAATGATACGATTAAGATATTCCATGTTAACCCAATAGCTGAAAACCTCTGGATCAGAGGTTTCTTGCAACTTCTTCATAGCCTCTTCCGCAGAATATCGGTCTGTAAAAATGCCTCGGAGATAAGTGCCCTCCATCAAAACAAAAACATAATCCTGCATAATCACCCGTTAAACCATTCTGCCTCGGCGGCTTCAACAGCAGCATCGGATCGTGCATCAGACCTTCCAGACTGATATGCATCCTCCCAAATCTTACGAACAAGAGCACGAAGATTATTCATGTTCATATCAGTAAAAACAGGATCTTCTTCCCAGCCGTGAACAACACCCTCAACAAGTTCAACAGCTTCATCAGAAGAGGAAATAAGGGGTTCCTTCTTTGTCTTTCGCTTTGCCATAAGAACATTATAACGTAATCGGAGCGAAGTTTAAACTTATTATTTTCAAATAGAAACGGGGCGTAAATAACCGCCGGTTCCAATAGCAATCTCACAAGTCTTATCCTCATATAGAACAAGACCGTTATTGTTATCTAACCTTCTCAGAAACATTACAACTGCATCGTTAGGAATGAAGCTAAAGTAAAAGTCTTTTGAACTATCCCCTATACAAGCTCTCATGCCTCTATGGGGAGAAGCACCAATGACTTTATATAAGCCGCCTTCCTTTAATCCTTCAAATCTCATGGCGCATCCTCATAAGGAAACAAACACCATTCATCAATGATTTTAATCTTGTCCTCAAATAATACTTTCCATTGGGGATATGAAGTGCCAAATGTGTTTGGTTGATTGTATACTTTTTCTATAGCTAAAACAACGCTGGTTAACTTTTCGCAATAAACTAACATTCCAGGTTTAATGGCAACACGTTCATTATATTCAAATAAATCTCCAGGCTTCATGGCTCAATCACCTTTACATTCCTTGTTGCAATCTCATATAGCGTTTCTCCAACAAGTATACGAACATGACCATGCAAGAAATGATCATCTGGATGCAACACCAAAAGAGCAACTGTTCCGATTTCTAATCTTTCTGGGCTGGTTGCATTAGTCTTCCTTACAAAAACATGAGTAGCTTCCGCCCATTGTGAGGAACTTCTAATAACTTTTACTAAATCCCCAGGCTTCATTGGATCGCTCCCTCCAAGTCCCATTTTAACCATTTATGGATCTGGTCGCCAATCAGCGTTTTAACTACATTACCATCAATAGAAATAATCAAAGCCGGTGTTTTCTTGTTGATTACATGAAAATCTTTATTAACGAAATCATCGGCTATATAAACCAAATCTCCAACTTTAAAAGGTTTATTGGTCATCGGTGATCTCCGCAACCTCAGAGGGTCTTAACTTAAAATAACGAACAGTATCCCCTACTAAAGCTTTAATCTCAAAAAAGGTATCCCCATATTGAGCTTCCTTAAGAGTTAACACAAGAAAAGGAACTCCACAAGTTAAATCATATATTATATTGGAGCGTTCATCTGTCCAAGTATGAACTCGCAGACGGGGAAATCTCTCCGATATCCTATAAAGCTTTCCGATTTGTAAAGTTTTAGACATACTCTTCTGGATCTACCCAATCAATATTAAGATACGTTGACTTTACCCAACCAACCTTGTCCTCAACAAGAACCTTAATCCAATATTCATGGCGGGGAGCATCTTCGTATTTCTCTAAGATTAGAAAAGGTATATTGGCTTCAATCCTGCCTAACTCATTATAAAAGAAACTATTAACATCTTCCAAGAGAGGAATAGCTTCCCAGAGAGGAATAGATCCCTGTCCGGTATATTTATACAACTGTCCAATACGATTAGCCGCCATTTTCTGCCACAACCTTATAATCTGCTTCGCCTGTATTTACCCAACCAGTCTTGTCATTATAAAGAACCTTATACCATGAACGGAACATTTCAGCCTTTTCAATAGGAAGAAATACCTGTTCTGGTGGTAGTTCGCCAACAATACGATTGCGCCCGTATGGATGATCCCAAATAAACAAAAGATGGGACGCTGCATACAAGCTGCCAATAGAAAGCGGATTAGAGTTTTTACTCATTTATGTCGTGCCTTTCAAACGTTTCCGATACTGACCGCACTCTCGGGGCAATAACGATAGGTAATCTTAAAGGCATCAATATAACGGGGTTCGCTATCCTGTTCAATCACCTCTTTGGTATCCCAGCTAATCTCTGTAATGATATAATCATCGGTTTCTTCATCGTAGCCGATTACACGAACACCATAGTTGCCACCGTCAGCGGCAGGTAGATCCTTGAATAGAAGACTATATCGCTGCTTAAGAAAATCGGGATTAGGCATTGAGATTTCTCTTATAAAGGGAGTTAAGAAGATCAGCGGCGGTAATACTATGTTCTTCTGCGAGTTTAATAGCTTCTTCTCTATCTGGAATAGACATTAGAACAAGCGGATTGCGAAGGGCATATAGAACCTTGCGGATTGCCTTTTCTTTATCGTTCATATAACCATTATAGCATAATGAAGGGCGGCTTTAAAGGATTTAAACCACATTCAAAACTTCGGGCGGTATTATAATAATACGATCCCCAACCAAAATACGAACCTGGCGATTATCGTAATCGTTGCCCAGCATTAATCCAATATCAGTATTTAAAAGCCAATAATCTTCATTATAGCCTGCAAGCCATACACGATAACGATTATATTTGGCATTTAACTTTACCAACGTTCCAGGCTTAAACATTATGATCTCCAAGAGGTTGAATAGCTGTAATGGGAACAAGAAACAACTGATCATCAAAAAGACAAATAGCTCTGTTTCTATCATCAGGAGACATCTTAACAAAAAGACCGATTGTGTTCCTCAGTAGCCACTTAACTTTTACATATTCAGTTCCGAAAGTGATAACGTTTATTCCTTCGCTGGAAGGGTGCGAGGGCTGGAAGCTAATAAGATTTCCCGGCTTAAGCATTGTTCAACGCTCACAAACCTTCTCAAAGAGATTAATCTTACAAGCCGGAACATTCTTCCAGGGACCGCTTTGCTGACACGACAATGCGTTATACGGTGCCGCTTGAAGTTGACGACCCGTTAGCCGTCCCATCAAATAGGAAAGGATATATAGCTCCTGGGAGCCTTGTAGACGATAAATGTTCATATGATTATAATATCATGGGGCGGCACAAATATAAACTTATTTTTATTCAAACCGCTGCATCAGTAATCTCCTTAAAAGATCCCCAATCTACATTTTTAATATAGAACTTCTTATCTTCTACCAAAATCTCTGCATACGTATCGCAAACATTCAAAATAAAAATAGGTTTGTCTGGATTGCAATAGCCAACATATTTGCCCCCTCGTCCTTCTGATGCAGCAATAACATTTGCTTTATCTGCAAACAAAAGCAGATAATGCTTAAAATAAAAATATAGCTTACCTACTTCAAGCGGCATCATCGGCAATCTCCTGAATATTCAACCAATCCATATTGATAAACCAACCCTTCTTATCTCCTGCAAGAACCTCAATATACTGTTCTTTGACAGATAGAACGAGAAGAGGAGTTTCTGGATTACAATAACTTACAGGCTTTCCAAGTTTCCTTGCAACTTCCCTTGTCCAATAAGCAGCTCCGATGGGGGAGGCGTCGGGATCGGGCGTCGTGCATTGACACAAGGCGGCAACGGCGGCATCGGCGGTATCCTTATCAGGAAACAACAGGAGGAAATATTCAGAGCATCTATAAAGCTTTCCTACTTCAATCATATCAAATCACCGGATCATGGGGAACAGAAGTGCTATCATATCCAATAATCTCATAATCATCGTAATGCCGCAACAAACTTCCATTGCGGAAACGATAACGTCCTCTCCCACGCACCGCTGGACGACCAGACGTGAGTTCCGATGCCTTCACATATGCCAACGCAAGAGCCTCAGTAGAAAATGTAGCTACTCGCTCACGAGTATCCTCGGGATCAAAACTCCCGCCAATCTCACGCTGAAAATAATCACGACGCATTCCCCAAAGCTCAAACATGGACAACCTCTGCCCTTTCATATCCATCTTCACGAAAACTGTTTAGAACATCGTCAAGACGATCATGGATGCACGCAGGACAAATAGCGTTAGGTCCGTCAATATGAATGATACGACCCCACCCAGGTTCACAAATACGTCCATCAGAAAAGCCGTCTACCCACTTTCCACAACCACGGCATTCATACGTTGTATCAACCACGTTTTCCATATATACAGTATATCAGAATAAAAAGAAATTTCAACTCTTTATTCAACCGGCACCATTACACCACGGTCTACTTCAATCAACCTATCTTCAATCAAAATGATATCATTCACGATTAGCTCATTTCTCTTGTAGGTCTTAATATACATACCTACGTGTTTTGGCAATACATTAAACCAAACCTTCCGAAGATGATCCACGCCTTCATAACGAGCACCCTGATTGCGGCAAAGTTTAACAAGAGTTCCAGGCTTCATTTCTCAGCGGGTTGCGATTGCAGCAAGCTCATAAAAAAGGTTTCCAAGCTTCCTCAGTTCGTCTACGGAAACATTGGTGATGTTGATTTGTTGAGCAAATCCTTCGTCAATAGCAGGGGCAATCCTCAAAATCAAGTTAGGATCGAGAGCCTTTTCCCCGCAAAAGTTAGCCTCAAGGGAGGCTGCGATGACGGTGTTTCGGGCGGAACCAATCGTGACGCTCTTGCTGTTCATTGTCTTTATCTCTCTTTCTATATACAGAATATCAGATTAATCTGGATATTTCAACCGATTAAAGAAAAATAATGGCGGCTAAATATAAGGGAAAATCAACTAAATCTCTTCCTTCAATACAGATAATCATCAACATATGACGATGCGTTATCCACATCATCAAGATATCGCCTGTAATCATCCAAGCAAATACGATCACAAAATAAATGCATATCATCTACTTCATCATCAAGATTGGCTTTAATACCATCGCCCTCAATCTCTTTATCACAAGACCTACAACGCATTCTATTCACTACCTTTCCAGCCGCTCTAAATCTTCCCTAAGACGCCGATGAAACGTATCCTCTCCATCATCACCACTAATCAACCAATCAATACGGTGAACCATTACGTCCGCACGATGCAATAGCTTCACCGTTTCACGAAAACGAGATATAGTCTCCGCATCATACGCATATGCACCACGTTCCTCATTATCTCGGATAATCTCCTCAATCTGATCCGCAATACCACGAATATGATAATCGTTATAGTTAAATGCTCCACCTGACATAGCTACTCCTTAAAAATGTTAAACCCCTCATAGAAAAATCTAAAGGGGCAAATCTATATATTTTATCCCTGGCTTAACCCTGGACAACACTCATAAGAACGTTAAGATCAACCTCGTTCAAACGAGAAAGCCACTTATCACCACGACCACAACCCGAAAGCTTATTGCTACGAGCATACGCAAGCTGGGTCCAGCTAATATGGGAAACGTTATGCTGCCCAATAACCTCACGTGCCTCACGGCACTTACGAACCGCCCACGCTTGGCTCGTAGGTCCGATGAAACGAACCATATAGCCCTCGGCGTCCTCAACCCAACCAATCCACTTGTTCTCAACGTTCTTCATATATACAGAATATCAGATTAATCCGAATATTTCAACTAATAAAAAAGCCCCCGTTTCCAAGGGGTTTTCTCAAAGGTCCGAATGGGAGCTCATTTCCATATGGAGCTCACCACCAATACTCCAATAATAGAAATAGATGCGAGGCTCCGCATATTTTGAAGCGTGCGCCTCAAGATCCCATTCAGTTTCACGAATATCACGAGCCTCACGATCACCAAGATCACAAAGCAAGCGGAAAGTTTCATAAGAAATCCGGATCATCACGCCTCCTCCACCCAATGTGCCGCAACACGGAACGATGTAGAAAGTTCCACAACCCGCTTCCCAAAACGGAAACGATACCCCTCCGGTCCACAGCACTCACAATACTGAACAACCTCAGAAGGACCGAGAAGCGCCTCCACCTTGCCGATGTAAGCGTTGCACTTCACCACCATCTTCGCCAGACGGTGCGCCTGGACAAAGGGGATCCCAGCCTCACGGTAGGAACGATAGGTGTGACGGATTTCAGAACGAGTGCTCATATTTCTATATATAGAATACCCCATCACACAAAGATTTTCAAGATATTATTTTAGCCGCAAAAACAAGGCTTTGTCATAGCTCCCTGTCATAGCTTGTCATAGTAATAGTCCGGATACCACTTAGGATATTCTCGTAAGCCACTACCACAATAAATGGGAGTGAATTCTGGAACCCAACCGATCATATCTGCGGTGCCATCAAAAGATAATATATGCACCTTTTCTCCAACAAGAATATCGAGAAATAACGGTTGACTATGTTTTAAAACCAATGCGATATCGCCCGGTTTAATTCCCATGTGTGTATAGGTATAACTTAATCTTTGATTAAAACCCAAACCATCAAAGCGTATTAACGTTCCAGGCGGCAACATATACTCTTTGATATTAAAGCCCATCTATCAGATTATAAGTTAACTTTCATTATCTTTCTTAGAGCAATCATCTTCGATGCTGGAAATAACATCATCGCCACCATAGGCAATTTCTGTCCAATCCATATGCATATGTCGTTTTCTTAAAAATCGTTTGAACCGACTTCTATCCTCGTCCCCTTCATTGCTTTGTGACCATCCTTCTTTACTTCCATCGGGCGGGATAAAAAAAGAAAGATATCCATTGCTTGGACTTTCAACAATAGGGGTAGGATTAAGATTGGTCAATGTAGCAAATCGATGGGCATCATTAATGTCGCCTCTATCCCAATGGGTAACAATCATCGCATGGTGTTTGACATAGCCCATATATATCAGTCCTCTACCTTGTATTCTTCCCAATCGTGAATAAGATGCGGTTCCTTGCCCTTACGTCGATGCGCTATATCTCTCGCTTTCTGCCACGTTCTAAACAAGCCTATAACCCGTTTATCTTCGTGCAGTTCCCATTCAAACAATACCCAAACCTTATCTTGTTCTGTATGCATATAACGATTATAGCGTATTCTGAGAAGGATTTAAACCGGCTCTACATGATGAGCTAGCCGACCATCATTAACAAACCAGCCCCGCTTATCTCCGTTCAAAACTTCTACGTATTTCTTATCGGCAGAGAGAACGAGAAGAGGAGTTTCTGGATTGCAATAGAATACAGGCTTATCAAACTCACTCCAATAAAGAGCAATAGCGGCGGCTCTTGTGCTGCTCGTGGCGAAGGCGGCTCCTGCGGAGGCGGTTTCCTTATCCGGATAGAGCATAAGGAAGTGTTCGGAACAAGAATATAGTTTACCAACTTCAAACCGCTTCATCAACAATCTCCTTAAGCTCTAACCAATCCTCATTAATGATCCAGACAATTTTATCTCCTACAAGGACTTCTGCATAACGATTATCCGCATTAAGAACAAGAAGAGGGGTTAGTGGATTACAGTAGCTTACAGACTTATCAAGCTTTGTGCTCCAATAGCCAGCGTCCACGGCTGCGGTGATGGACCCCGTTGTGCGTGCGACGGCAGAGGAACGGGAAAAGGCGACGGCATCGGCGTGTCGGCATGCCTGGCGTCCGGCTGCTTTATCCGGATACAACAGGAGATTATATTCAGAACAACTATAAAGCTTACCAACCTTCAACATATCAACCACGCTTTCCAACACGCTTACGAGCGGTCATTTCGACGTTAAGCTCCGGTGCCTCGTCGGCAATCAATTCACGTTCAATCTCATGGGCAGCAGTCTTACCACGCACAATGTAAAGCAACTCATGCGAGAACGCTTCTGCACCATGCTCACGGATCGCACGCTGAAGAGCAAAATCACGACCCTCCACCAGCGCATGATAAACGTGCTTCTGCCAGCGGCTCTTAACGCTCTTCTGATATGCACGACCAATGGAAACCGTAATCCCAATGTATCGCTCCCCCGTGGGTTCACACGTGAGAACATAGATCAGATGGGTCCGATCACTCCGACGCTTACGACAGCCGTTTCTTCCAGTCATTTTCTTTATATATAATATCAGACCATTACGGATTTTTCAAGTAAATTAAAAACAACCAAATTATAAGGGTTTTCAATCAACCGGCTCAAATAAATCCGTGTCTAAAGGATGATAAAGCCACCCACTCCTCTCGCCTTGCAAAAAATGAATGGCTACATAATTCGCTCTATGCAAGACCGCCCATGAATGCTGAACTCTTTCGTTAACTTCTAATATGAGAATAACTTCTCCAGGTCTTAAATCTTTGCAACTATAACAATAACCCCATTCCTTATCTGTTGGATCATACCAGTCTATTAAACGATTTTCATATATTGTTATGTAATGATCTTCTGTTGGTGAAGGATATATGTAAGGGATACGATCAAAGACAGGCAATATCCTGCCCGTATTAATTAAACGATACAACTTACCTATCTCAATCCTAACCATATGTTTTAATTATAACCTTCTCTAATTGGTAGCCTTCCACTTATCTTTTTATTAGAGGTTCAAAAAAGAGTTTACATTAACAAAACGTGATGCTATATTTAGAAATGTCAGAAGGGCACGACGACCAACTGACATACTTTGAAAAGTGAATGATCAGGGGTAGATCAATGGTAGATCGGCAGACTTTGGATCTGTTGGCTGTAGGTTCGAGTCCTACCCCCTGAATTGTCAGTAGGTGGCTTGTAGATAAGTCCATACACGTGGGGCACGCCAAGCATCTATTGACATTGCTGGGATCGTTAGCGTAGAGGCCGAACGCAGCGGGCTTTTAACCCGACGAATAACATCCATCACAGGTTCGAATCCTGTCGGTCCCATTAAATGATGCAATGATACGGAGAGGTACCAAAGTGGCCAACTGGAGTTCGCTGTAAACGAACCGTCTTAGGACTTCGGCAGTTCGAATCTGTCCCTCTCCAATGTTCTTTTTATAGTGCCATAACTCAGTTGGTTAGAGTGCAATCCTGATACGGTTGAAGTCGAAAGTTCAAATCTTTCTGGCACTAACATATATTTATTTTATATGCCCTTTTAGCTCAGTTGGTAGAGCACGGTTTTTGTAAAGCCGATGTCATCGGATCGTTCCCGATAAAGGGCTTATGTCACCGACAGAAATCATATTCTGGACGCTAATACCTCTTGTAACAGCGTTTCAGTTTTATAATCATTGGTGTTTATCCCATGGGAAGCTGGATATATCATATCGGATATCCATGTTTTCATATACGGTATATTTTATTATTGAGTGTATGTTAGCGTTCAGAGATAGAGAACAGCTACCATTACTTATATTCAACATTTTGAATGTATGGGCATTCATAATGGCAATAAAGGGATATAACCGTTTAAAGAAAGAGAATATATCTATATGAGAAATGTTACCACGACAGAGGTAGAAGACGTAGTTGGCAGAGAACAACTTACTATTGTTGATTGTTATGCTGATTGGTGCGGACCTTGCAAGATGTTGAAGCCAATGCTTGAAAGGATTTCGGAAGATTATAATGTAGCCGCCGTTGAATTTGTGGCGCTTGATATTGATACTAATCCGGAGTTTGCACAAAAGAATAACGTTCGTGGTATTCCTACCCTTCTATGGTATAAGAGCGGTAAGCTTGTCCATACATCGGTTGGCGTTCCAACTGAAAAGGTTATTAGGGAAAAGATTACGGAGCATAGCTAATATGACCGTCATCAATAACAAAGCCATAATTGTTTATGTTGATGATACAGAGCGTTGCCTTGAAGAATTCACATGGCTCTATAAATCATGGAGAATGTGGAAACACGACAGCGAATTTGATTTGGTTGTTTATTGCAATCCAACAGCGGTAAGCAAAATACCAGTTCATGAAAACTTGCTAATAAAACCAAAAGAACCTCTTCAAAAGACAGATTTATTTTGGAAGCATTATGCTTTCGTCAATTCATTTGCAATGTTTAACGATATTTCCGAAGCGGAATGGGTTCAACAACGTTATTCTCACGTAATGAAAACAGATTGTGATGTGTTTTTAACAAAGCATTTTTCTGGTCATGCTCCTAATCGTTTAATGCTTGGCGCTGGAGGTTATTTGACAGATTCAGACAATTGCGAAGTGATCAACAATTTAAAGCGCATCTCTGAAACGCTAAACATAAAACAAAACCATATGCACAATATTGGAGCAACAATATTTGGTAAAACATCAGAAGTTGTTCCAGCCATCAGAATGCAGTATACTCTTACCAAATATCTTCTATCAACAGAATGGAAAACAGATATTGGCAAGTGGCCGGGCTGGTATAGAGGTGTTGCATCAATGTATGCATTTGAATTGGCAATAAACGCAATATTTTCTCAACAGCATGTTACACTATATGCTCTAGATGAAAAATGTTGGAAACATAACGTTATCGATAAAAGCACATTGCATATTCATGCTTGGCATAGCGCAGATTATTTTTCAAAACACGATTGGTTTAAAGGAAAATATCAAAAGTTAGTAAATGACAATATTCCTACTAATACAGCAGAATATTGTCATTGGATTGTAAGCAACGATTTAGAAACGTTAATAAATACAATAAAAAAAGAAAATATCTCACATGAAGTATGACGATTGGGGAAATGAGATTAACAATATGTCTAAAATTGAAGAAACTGGAACAAAGGTGATTGTAACAATTGCAGTTATTGTTGCAACCATAATAATTGTTAGTCTTGTAACATTGTGGTATGTTTTCTCTAATCACAGAGATACTTCGCCTATTCAAACATTAGAAGCTCGTTGTGAAAGAAATGGCGGGATTATCATTGAAGGCGTTAATGATGATGGAGCTAATGTTAATCATTTTTCCGTATGTGTTCCATTTGAGGCATTAACTTGTGTTGATGTAGAATGACCGTTATCTTTATGCCAGACAACATTCTATTTGAATATATTTGTTCTTGTTGCGGAGAAGAAGATATGGTTCATTTTAATGTTGGAACCGTATGCAAGAATTGCGGCTGGGAATATGATCCTAACGAAGAAGGTGATGATCCGTATGCTATTGGACCAAATGGTTCAAACGTGGATGATTATCGTGCTGCATGGATTAGAGCCGGAGAACCAAAGGGCAAGTCTCGTTGGCAATGGTCGGAGGAAGTTAACTGATGTACATATCTGATGCCATATATAATAAGATAAAATCAGAGCATCCCAAGTTATTTTTTGGAAAGAATAAAAACGAGGCATACAATGCTCGTAAGTTGTATGGCATTTCATCTCTTACTCAAAGCGATAGTATTAGGCTCGGCAACATTGTAGAGCATATATTAGCTTCAATTATAACTTATGGTTTAAAAGGCAAGCTTGTTAAGTTGCCTAGAATATTGACCGAAAGTATCTTAGATAATAAAGCTAAGAGAGAAAAGCAGATCGATCTTTTAATTGAATTTGAAGAAAGCTTTCTTTATCTGGAAATAAAGAGCAATGCAGAGTTAGATAGTGAGAAATGGCCACATACGGTAACAAAAATCGGTGTTGTAGCAAATGCCATTTCAGAACAATATGGTAAGCCTTGTGAAGCCAGGATATTGACGCCATGGTTTAATCTGGAAAAGGATATGGCGCATCAATATAAGAAAAAAGAAATAATGTTTGTTTCAGAATATTTTAAAAGGATTGGCGTTGAGATCACATCGGAACAATGGTATAGTGAATTAAATCAATTTGCATTGCGTTGGCAGGAAGATACAAACGAATGAAGCCTTTATTTAAGTGGTCAGGCGGCAAGACAAAGGAGATCTCAAAAATTCTTCCTTTGATGCCTAAAGAGTATGACAGCTACTATGAACCTTTTATTGGTGGTGGGGCATTGTGGTTTCATTTAATGCCACCCAAATGTCATATCAATGACAACTATGAGGCTGTTGCCAACTTCTATACGGTCCTAAAGCAAGACCCAATGAAGTTGATTAATCATCTTAACACTATAGCTGACAACTACAACCTAGAAGATAAATCGACAAAGTCAAAGACGGAGTTGGTAGCAAAGAACTATTATTATTCCTATCGAGACACGTCTTACACAAATAGCTTTGATAAAGCCGTACAGTTTTATATTACAAGACAGCTTTCGTTTTCTGGTATGTTGCGGTTCAATTCAGAAGGTAAGTTTAACGTCCCTTATGGATGGTATAAGAAGCTTAAGAAAATTAATGTCAATGCCAATCAATTGTCAACATTAGTAAGCAATACATCGGTTACTAATTTGGATTGGAAGTCAGCAATAGCTACTGCTGGATCAAACGATTTCGTATTCCTTGATCCGCCCTATACTCGTGTATTTACCAAATACCATCCAGATGGTTCCTTTGGGCAGAACGAACATCAAGAACTAGCATCTTGGTTTGCCAGTAAGAAGGCAAAAGCAATGATTGTTATAAACAAAGATGATTTTACTTATTCGCTATATCAGCCTTGGATTGTGAAAACATATTCACATGGATATTCAATAAGATATCGTGATAGAGTATCAACAACTGATGCTACTACTGAACACTTTATTGCAATAAACTACTAATTAACGTTATGGACCAACATCATCATATTGATGATATCATAAAGGCTATACGTCAACGTATACGTCATGGAATGGGTCCAGAAGACATTGCTAAAGATTTGAGTAGATTTCTTGAGCAAGAGATCATATTCTTATGTTACGCTGCTGCGAAGATCATGGAGAATGATGTTAGCGAATGGTATGGTAGAGATTAATTAAAAGCCCATAATATTTATATGGGTATTGGAAGCGTGTCCGAGTGGTCTATGGTGCAACATTGGAAATGTTGTGTACCTCTAAAGGGTACCGGGAGTTCGAATCTCTCCGCTTCCGTTAATAAGGTAATGTCATGAAAGTTGGATTTACTTGCGGATCATTTGATTTGCTTCATGCCGGTCATATAATGATGCTTGAAGAAGCGAAATCATATTGCGATTATCTAATCGTTGCCATTCAAAGTGATCCAACATTAGATCGTGGAAGCAAGAATAAACCGGTTCAATCATATGAAGAACGTATCATTATGCTTAAGGCAATAAGATATGTTGATGAAATAACATATTATGATACAGAAAACGATTTATATGAACTATTGAAAAGAATAAAGCCTGATGTTCGTATTGTTGGGGCTGATTGGCAAGGCAAACAGTATACGGGATATGATTTAGACATTCCTGTTATTTTCAATTCCAGAAATCATGGATATTCAAGTTCCGAGTTAAGACGCCGTGTATACGAAGCCGAGCTTAAGAAAATAACGAAATATTAATAGTTGATAATCTTCATTGTATATGATATGATGGGATTATGATTATTAGTGAAGTTAATGCAAGCAATCCGGTTTTTGTTCATATTCTTGTTAACGGTAAGAATGTAGGGACACGCAATCATGTTATTGCTGTGATTTATGAGAATACTGCAACGCCGGAAGAGATCCTTCATGTTAAGGAAGCTTATTCTGGTGGTGGTTATATTGTAGCGGTTAAGAATTCTAACGGAATGATGGGGGTTTGATATGATGTGGTTTCTTGGAATTCTGTGGACGATTTTTACGTTTATGTGTGGCATTGGCTGGGACGTGACCCTATGGTTTATCCGAGAAATGCCTGGTGCTTCATGTTGTTGCGGGGTATTTCTGATACTTGCAGCTATTGGTTTGTTTCAAATGGCGGAAGCTGCTTTGGGTATTGTTACTTCAATTGCGGAATTGATTGGATCCATTTTCCGTTAATCTAACCGTTTGAAAAATCATAACATACTTATAATATAGGGGGGTGTAGGGCAAGGTATGTCCTCTCTACATTATAGGTGTGTTATGAGTAATATATTAAACTCTTCTGGAGTATTGACGGTAATTAAGAAATTTTTTCATATTAACGGTAGTGTGAGAGATATCGTAGTAAATCCTACGTATGCCATAGTAGCTTCTACAGGTTCTATAGACGAAGGAGAAACGGTTACATATACGTTTACTACAACCGATACCGATGGAACATATTATTGGGTTAACAACGGCAATTCTAATGCTGCTGATTTTTCTGATGGACAAATGAGTGGATCATTTGTAACGACCAACGGGACTGGAACTATAGTAAGAACGTTAAAATCTGATTTGTTAACTGAACCTGTCAGCGAAAACATACAAATATACGTTAAGTCTGATGGTTATACTGGTGCAGACGTTGCAGCCAGTTCTATCGTTTCAATTGGAGACGTATCTCAAACGGCATATTCATTAGTAGCCTCTACGGGGTCTATTAACGAGAGCGGCACAGTAACGTATACCTTTACAACAACTGGACCGGATGGAACGTTCTATTGGTCTAATAGCGGCACTACGGTATACACGGACTTCTCTGATGCTATTAATAGCGGTTCATTTGCGGTTACAGCGGGAACTGGCTCTGTTTCCAGAACTGTATTAGCGGATAATCTAACTGAAGGTAACGAAACATTAGTTTTTGAAGTTAGAAATGACAGCGTAACGGGAAGCATAATTTCAACAACAATTGTAAACGTTAATGACACTTCATTAACTCCGTGGTCGCCTCTACAGTTAACAAATATTCGTGGATGGTATAAGGCAGATACCGGTCTTACCTTAAGCGGATTAAATGTTAACACATGGGCAGATCAAAGCGGCAATGGAAATAATCTTGTTGCTACTGCATTTTCGCAGAGCCCTTTCACAACCAATCCTCCTTCTTATAATGCTGGCGGTAATCCTTTAGGTGGTGCATCTATAGATTTCACTACGGATTATATGACTACTTCTAATTTCTCATTAGGAGCAGCCTCGGGTTCTCTATCGGTTATAATGATTGGCAAAGTCACCACGTGGAATTCCAGCACTTGGTTAGTAGGCTATTTCAATTCTTGGTCTACAAGTGATAACGCTCTTTCAATCATTAATTCAAATATCACTAATAAGTGGCAGGGTGTTGGTGGCTCAAGCAATACACCAGTAAGTTCACCTACAAGTTTAGTAACGACCGATGCTGTTCGTATAATGAGAAGAAATGCAACGTCTCAACAAGCTATTCAAAATGGAACGGTAGAAGCAACAACGGCGAATTTAAAAACTCTTCCAACAACAAATGGCGTTCTTGTATTAGGTGCTCGTCCAGCAGCTATAGGCACTCCTAACTTGGCTTCAACATATAGAATATATGAAGTTATTATAATGCGTTCATACATAACAGATGCAGAAATTGCCAGCTTACAAACATATGCTGCAAATAAGTGGGGCATTTAATACATACTTTTATATTTAAAGTTAAAGAAGCCAGGAATTGTTTTAGTTCCTGGCTTCTTTTATGATATGATAGGATGATATGAAGCGCCGCACATATAGTCATATAGACAAAACCGGGATGAAGATGATGGAAGAAATCCGTCCTGGTGCCCTCTTGCGTGTTACTTGGATTGAAGATCCAGAGGCAGATGCAGAATGGGGATTGGATATGATATATTTTGAAGACCCGCTCGAGCTGCCACCCATAGTCATGTTAATTGAATGGATGCCATATGTTAACAATGCCAAAAACATCATAACATTCAAATGCTTATATGAAGATAAGTTGTATCATTCTTCAACCAACGCATTAGTTGAGGTTATAAAATGAAAGTTGGTAGATTATATAAGTTAAATCCCAAATATGATCATAACATTGGAAAAAAGTTATATAGTTTGGATCACAATGACATTATATACTTGCATGAAAATGATATCGTAATGATTGTTAGTGTTGAGCGCCCTGATGTAGATGCAATAACATTAAAGCTTTTACATGGCGAGCAAGTATTCATATTCCCTTACAGTATATACCAGCCAGATATTTTTATAGAGATTTCAAATGAAAACCCCTGAACAACGTAAAAAAGAAGCTTTAGACCGTCTTACTTCTTTTATGAGAGAAGAAAGATTTAATCATTGGAGGATAAAGGATATCCTACTAATTGAAGCTGCGATAGAAGCTGCATATGACGCTGGAAAGGATAGCGGTGATGCAGCTATGAAAGAAACGTTACAGAATATCAGTTATTGTGTGGAACGTGGCTACTTCAATGGAAAAAGATGAACCGTTTTATTTCCGTGCTGGTAGACTATATCGCATTTCTTTTGAAAACAATAGTGGTTGGGCACCAATTTATAAAGATCGATCTGCCCGTCAATGCATTGGAAGGTTTCATAAAGGCGGCATATGTTTGTATACAGGAAGCACGTGGTGCAGCAGTATACAAATAATATATGAAGACTGTATAGGTTGGATTATAACTCATTCCAAGATGACTGTTGAAGAAGTGAAGGAAAAGATAATTCTTTAATCGGTTTAAAACGTCCAGCCGCCGTGATATGGTTAAAAGATAGAGAACGACGTAACGACTTGGCGGTGAAGAAATGATGTTTCTATTCTTGCTATTAGCTTTTATCGTAGCGATTGCATTGATCCTGTTCGGATTGGTTATGATTGCTTATCGTTATGAGAGCAGTAAGATTATAATGGAAGAGTATCGTCATAACGACATTTTGAGACAAATTAACAACATTAATCTTGACATTGCTGATATCAAGCGTTCTATTAACTCACGAGGGAAGAACATCTGATGCATGAAATTGTTGTAACGTTTGTTGGTTTCGTTCTGTTTTTGGGTTCCCCGGTTGCCTATCACAAGTTGAAGTTTGACGGATTGTTCTGTCTACTTGCATTTGTGTGGGGCGTTCATCTTCTTACTCATTGAAAAGGACAAGGTATAATATGACCTGGAATTACAGAATTCTTGAACATAAGAATGCAGACGGTAGTTCGTGGTTTGCTATCCACGAGGTTTATTACGATGAAGCGGGAGCTCCGAAGTCTTGTTCGGAAGAACCATGTTTTGCTCACGGTGAAGATGCAGAGGCACTAATTACCGATATGGAATATATGATGAAGGCTCTAATTAAGCCTGTGTTGAGTTATAACCACTTCGGTAACAAGGAATGAGGTAAGTTATGTCGGAACTGCGAAACGTCTCTAATGGGCAGCTATACGGTCTTTATTGGGCTGTATATGCTAATGCTCGTCCAGAATTGGTAGCAGTTCCCCAAGATCTTACCACTAAGACAATTCACAATGCAAGCCGCATGGATTTCGTAACCATAAGTGCTGCGGCTCGGACTGTTACTCCTGCCGTATCCATAAGGAATGACCTATGAAAAAACTAATATTGTTTACAATCCCATTTATGTTATCTTGTGGACCTGCACAAGTTCGTTCTGAGACTGTTGATATTAACAGAGATAGTCTTTGGAACCGATGCAGCTTTCACGTTATCGATCATGAATGCGGAATGATTGAGGATGCCGATAGAAGATTG